>Ga0181369_1000117_pt1 | contig 22149 bp, 18 predicted proteins | sample LowvirmetaG_8_FD_130088 | JGI IMG/M metagenome (GOLD analysis project Ga0181369, IMG submission 130088) | Marine viral communities from the Subarctic Pacific Ocean - Lowphox_04 viral metaG | ecosystem: Environmental > Aquatic > Marine > Oceanic | place: Subarctic Pacific Ocean | collected... | reverse complement strand
GCCAGTGATATGAGAGCCGCTAACAAACACTTGCAGTGGATAGAAAATAATTGTAATACTCTTTTGGGTGAACGTACTAACAAAGACAAGATCTGGTGGGAAGAAAATGCTATTACTGACTTGTATCTTTCACCAGAAGAGGCCCTTGATTTAGGAATAATAGACGAAATAATATGAAGTTAACCGAAGAACAAATCCAATCGAACTGGATTAAATTAGTTGAGACAATCGACACTCAGTTGTCAGGTGATAAAAGATCTGCAGTAATTGAGATGTACAATGACCTTGAAGCCCGATTGCTTATGGCGCCTGCATCAGGTTTTGAACATTTCCATAATGCATTTCCCGGTGGATATATCGATCATGTAAACAGAGTAGTTGAATGTGCTGAAAAACTTTACAAGCTCTGGAAGTCTATGGGATCTAACGTAGACGGTTTTCAATATTCTGAATTAGTTTTTGTGGCTCTTAATCACGATATAGGCAAAGTCGGTGATATGGACAATGATCTTTATGTGCCTAACAAGTCTGACTGGCACAGACAGAATCAAGGTAAGATCTATACATACAATGACAAGATCACTAATTTCATGTCAGTACCTGATAGATCTATCTGGCTATTGAATCAATATGGCGTTAAGCTTACTGAGCAGGAATACTTAGGTATCAAACTTCATGATGGACTATATGAAGAAGGTAATGGTCAATATCTAAAACCATACAGTAAAGACCGAACTATGTCAACTGCTTTACCTATTATCATTCACCAAGCTGACATGATGGCTAGTAGAATTGAATATGAAACGTGGAAATCTAGTCCTGAAACAGTAACTGTTGAAACTAGAAAGACCAAGAGATCAAAACCTAAGTCAGTGTCAATGGCGAATGACTCTGCAAAAGATGTGTTCAATAGTTTATTTGGAGACCAATGATAGTAGCACTGATTATATCTATATTCGTTATACTTGCTCTTGGGTATGGTATATATAACATGTTAAGAAAGATTGAAGAGATAGAGGAAAGTTATGACGCTATTCTTGAACGGAATATCAAACTATCTCAAAATATTAAGAGTGCTCATTCAATTATTACACAGGCTGATATTAAAGGTTCGTTTGAAGCAGATGATGAAATTGGCGAGGCTTTCAAAACGATTAAATCAACCATTGACGATTTAGAGGAATCTATATGAGTCCTGTTGAACAATTTTATAACGATTTACCTAGACTTCAGGAGGAGTTTAATAGTAAAGTAAGAAAGTCTACTCGCTATTACTTCACTTCAATAACTGAAGAAGCCATATGCGCCTACAATAAAGAAACATCTGATGTTCTTCGTAATCGTATATACAACGAACATATTCATCGTCCACTTTGGAAGCTTTCTGAAAACATAATCAATCGTTTCAAGTTTTATTATATGGATGGATCGCCTTCGGATATTAAATACGAGGTTGTTACGTTTTTACTTGAAAAGTTACATCTGTATACTCGTGAAAAAGGTGTAGCATTTTCGTATTTTAGTATCGTAGCAAAAAACTATCTTATCCAAAACAACAATAAGGCTTATAAGCGACTGAAGCAGAAAGCCTCACTTAACGTTGTTGATACGGATCGTGATTTAGTTAATGAGATTCACTATACAGAATATCAGGAAGGCTTAAAGGACTTTATGAATATCTTTATAGACTACTACAACTCTAAAGTGGAGTCATACCATAAGAATCCTAGAGATCAAGCAATAGCCTACGCTGTTTTGCATTTGTTTAAGACTCGGTACAACATTGAAAAATTCAATAAGAAGTCTTTGTATCTTTTGATACGTGAAATGACCAAGTCTGAAACTCAATTTATAACAAGAGTTATCAACAACATTAAATCTGAATACGTTAGACTATACGATATTTACAAGACCGGAAAGTTTGCCTGATATTTATTTATAAGGAGACTCAGTATGGCTATTTCAGAAGATAATATTTTTGATGGTAAATCATTCTCTGATATATTAAGTGACATATATACTGCATCGAAAAGAAAGGAACGTCAGATCAATAAATTGATCGCTGAACTTCAACCTATGATCAAGAACATAGGCGATGCAACTATACTTGTTCCGTTAATAGCAGAGTATATGGACATCAGTGTAAAGAACGATGAGCAGCTCGTTAAGATGGCGGCTATTATTCAGAGAGCTGTTGCACGTAATGCAACTACCGAAACAACAGGCGAACTCTTAACAGAAGAAGAAAAGAAACAACTTCTTCTTGCTGCACAAGAGATAGAGGACAAAGATGGGTTACAATCCTCTTAATCTAGCTTTAACAGGTACAGATAGATTCGCATCAGCACAGGGAATTAACTATTCCGTGATGTCTGGCGAAGTACTAGATATAATACTAGATTCAGATCATCCTAGTTTTGACCCTGAAAACGGATTCTATGTAGGATGTGCACAAGTTAGAATTATACCCCAAGATACTGGTAAGCCGGCTGACAGATGTCAATTTTATCAACCGGTCAACCAGAACATGTATCAGGTGCCACTTGTAGGTGAGTTTGTTTTGTTGATAACAGGTGCATCGGGTGAAGTATATCAACAATCGGCCAATACTAAAACTTACTATCTGTCAGTACAAAGTATATTCGGTGAGACCAGTAACAATGCAATTGAAAAGGCTACAGTAGCAGATGGCGGATCTAGTCCTGTTCCTATTCTTGGTAAATACTTTCCTGAAGAAACACGTTTTCCACTACAGATGTTGGAAGGTGATACTATTTTGCAAGGTCGTTTTGGTCAGGCTATTCGATTTACACATGCTGCACAGCGAGCACCTGTTGACCATTACTGGTCATTTGGTAAAGAAGACTCACCAACACTAATCCTATCATCAGGCACTGATGTTACAGTTGATGATGCTATTGAAACTCTTGACGAAGGTAGTCATATTGTTCTAACACGAGATGTCAACATTGAACCTGATATATTTGATTCGTTTAACCCGCTTGTAGCTCCGCTACCTGTCGACGGCTATTCTGACAATCAACTTATATTAGCATCTGACCGAGTTATTTTACAATCAAAAAGCGATGCATTGCTTTTAGGTGGTTCTGATTCAGGAATTGCAATGACTACACCTGATTGGCAAACAGACGTCAATACATTAATGAACGTTGTAGATAATCTAACATCGACTCTTAACGACTTACTTACTGGTCAGCTTACATTGAACACACCTATGGGTCCGACTGCAGCAGCATCAAATCCAACAGCTGTTATTCAATCTGTAACTGACATGCAACAAATGGGCGCTTAATGGCATTAATTCCAGCAACACTTATAGCAGGCTTCACCAGGCTCGGAACACCTGCAACTATGCCTGCTGAAGGTCAATTGGCTATTGAGTATACGAACATTATCGATTCTTATGCGTCTTTAGTCACACCTCCTACGACTACATCAGCCGTAGCACGAACTGCACTGTTAGGTATTTTACAAGGAGTATCAGCTGATGCAGGTAATTTAGAACTTTTGCTAGTCCAAGGACTTACAGCATATGCAGCAGCGTTGGTTCCAGGTATGGCTCCAGCGTTTACAGCAACACCACCGCCTGTTCCAATTGTTTTAAGCTCAGTAGCTCCAGCCGGACAAGCCGGTGCTACAGCCAGTGCACAGGCTTCTTTAATATCTGGACTCATTGACTCTTGGTTCAGAACAGGCATCGCAGTTAACAATACTTCAGGTGCTTCAATACCTTGGGCTTAAAGCCGAAAAATAGTTAACATTGATATTTATTTATAGTACACAGGAAAAGATCATGAACAAAAAACAAATCGTAGAAATAGTATATAAACTTGTCAAGCGCGAAGTAGCTAAGACTGTAAAGTCTGAAGTTAAGCGTCAAGTTACTGAAGCTTTAAAGGCTAACGATAACGTTATACATGATAACGGTTGGATGAACGAGGTTGAAGCCTCAATAGAGCAAACTGCAATGCAACATGCTCCGTCAAACATTCAAGAAGCATTAGCTCAAACTGATGCTGAAGAATACAAGACTATGAACACGTTTACTAGTAACGATGCAATGAGATCTAGGTTTTCATCAATGCAAGCTGGCTTTAACCAGCCTGCAGCTGTGCCGATTCCGGACAAGGACGTCAATGGCAATCCGTTAAATCCTGCAAATATACCGGACGATCTTGTTAGTGCTTTTACAAAGGACTATTCTAAATTGGTAAATCATCCAAAGTTTAAAGGCAATAAATAATGGCAAATGCTTTAGATACTATTCAGCAATACGGGTTCCTATTACGAAATAGGCGTGGTACTGAGGAGTTTCTAAATCCATTAGATGTTGATACATCAATTGCTATAGGTATAGACTTACCATTTGGCGAACCTAATGCCGGTAGATATCCAACTTATACCAGCGGCAGTTCAGTTTCACTTGTTGACGGTGATCAAGATGTTAGTACATCCCGTATTGGATCGCCGTTCAGATTAAATTATACTACCAGAGACCAGGTACAAGCTAACATTAGAAATTTAGTTTTAACATCACCTGGTGAAAGAGCCTATCATCCAAATTTAGGTGGCGGTATTTATGAGTTATTATTTGACAATTCAACTGATGATGTTTTAGACAAGCTCGAAGAAGCAGTGTCTACTCAAATTGCATATTGGCTTCCTTATGTTGACGTAAAAGACGTTAATGTTACTAGAGCCAAAGACAATGATAATATGGTTAACATCGGCATTACCTATACGACTTATCAAAACTTAGATGTAAATCTATTAGACATTACAGTGTAAAAGGCCATAATGACTCAGGTTAAAAAAGAAATCAAATATCTAAGTAGAGACTTTACCTCGTTCAGGCAAAATATAATTGACTTTACAAAGCAATATTTCCCTGATACGTATAACGACTTTAATGAAACTAGTCCTGGCATGATGTTTATTGAAACGTCTGCAATGGTTGGTGATATCTTAAGTTATTATACAGACCATGCTCTACGAGAAAATATGCTACAGTATGCTCAGGAAAAGAGTAACGTTATTCAACAGGCTAGGGCTCTTGGCTATAAAGCTAAAGCTAGTGTTCCATCAACGGTAGAACTAGATGTATTCTGTGTTGTACCTGCAGTTGGTAGTGGAGCAAGTACCTTGCCTGATATGCGATATGCACCTGTAGTTCAAGAAGGTATGTTATGTAGTGCTGAGTCAGATTCAACTATCAAGTTTACTACATTACACGAAGTTGATTTTTCCTCAACAGGTAGTTCAGATTCTCAAGTTTCAATATTTAGTATTGACGATGTTTCAGGTCTTCCTACTAATTATCTAATTAAAAAAGGTGTAAAGGCTATTTCAGGTGAATCTGTAACTGAGAACATTACTGTAGGTTCACCAGAGAAATTTCTTCAAGCAAAGCTCGGAGCCAATAACGTAATTCAAATTACTAAGGTAACTGACAGTGATGGTGATGAATGGACTGAAGTAGATTATTTAGCTCAGGACACTATATTTGATCAGATTCATGCTAATGAGCAAGTTTCTCCCGATCGGGCATCTGATACTAGTACTACTCCGTATCTTTTAAAGTTAAGACGAACAGCGAGACGCTTTACTACAACTATAGATTCTGGTAGCTTTACTATATTACAATTTGGTGCTGGCATTAGTAGTAATCCTGATGAATTACTTGTACCTAATCCAAATACAGTTGGTAACGTTTTGAATATCGGTCCTGCACAAGACATTGATCGTTCATTCGATCCAGCTAACATTATGTTTACTCGTGCATACGGTCAAGCTCCTGCTAATACCGCTTTAGCCGTTGAATATCTTAAAGGCGGCGGTATAGCATCTAATGTACCATCAGGCGACATTAATACTATTGATGAAAAGACTACTGTTCTGACAACCGACAATCTAGATTCAAATGTAGTTACTGCTACACTAGATTCAATAGCGGTCACAAATCCAAAAGCCGCAACAGGCGGTAAAAATTCCGAAGACATTGACGAGATAAGGTACAATGCACTGGCGTCATACGCATCACAAAACCGAGCAGTAACACTTGAGGACTATATTTCAAGAGTATATTCATTACCTGCTAAGTACGGTGGAATTGCTAAAGCTCATATTGTACAAAATGATCAGGTCAATAACTCTATTGAGTTTGAAAACCCGTTGGCTATGGATCTTTATGTATTGTCATATGATTCAGACAGGAAATATACGACGACCACACAGTCTACTAAAGAAAATTTGCAACAATATCTAAGTCAGTATAGGTTACTGACTGATGCTATCAATATTAGAGATGCATTTATCGTTAACTTTGGTTTAGACTTCGATATTGTACCTGCTGCGAATGAAAATGGTAAAGCTGTAATACTTAGATGTATCGAAGCCGTCAAGAAATATTTCGATCCAGATAACTGGCAAATCAATCAGCCTATCTATATACGCGATTTACATGCTACATTAGATGCTGTACCAGGTGTTGTAATGATTCAGAACATTAAGTTTACAAATAAATTTGCAACATCAGACGGCTATTCTGGCATTACATACAATATGGAAGATGCAACAAATAAAAATGTAATTTATCCTAGTCAGGATCCTATGATATGGGAAATTAAATTCCCAGACAGTGATATTCAAGGACGAATAATAGGACTATAAGATGTCAGTAAAAGTATATAAAGCCATATCTACAACTACACTGAATGAGCTATATCCATCTCAGAGTTTTCATAGAGATGAGACCTTTCAAGTTGGAAAGATTATTTCGTCAAGTTTAATAACGGGTAAATATCTCAAACGAGGTCTGATTAAATTTCCAAATGGTATAGAGTCTCAGTACAGTAATTATCCTATTGCTTGGCTCAAAGTATTTACTGCACATGCTGAAGCATTACCAGTAACGTCTTCTTTGGAAGTAGGCTTCAATTCGTCAAGTGCAGACGTATACTATATCGGAAGAGGTCGTAGAGATTCTAACCCGCAGGTCCAAGAAGGCGCTACTTTCGGACATCAAGATCAAACATCTCTTTTAGCTTGGACCAATCAGACGTCAAGTAATAGAACATCTATTACATTTGACTATGGCCGGTCTACTGATGTCGATTTAAACGTATCAACTCTTTGGTCTGCTTCAGCAGGTCATACTGGCCGATTAAGATTTGTAAATGTAAACCTATCAAGCTCGGTTGAAGCTAATGCTACACGACAAGGTACTATAGAATATTATGGTGCAGGTACTCATACAATTTATCAACCTGCTCTTTTCTTGTTTACATCTTCAGTTTCATATGTAACATCATCTGCAGGATCTTTATTAGATGTTACAAACGATTATGTAGTATACCATAAGAACTTACAAACGTCATACAGATCTGGCTCATCGCCTGTATTTAGATTTGGAGCCAGAGAACTTTATCCTGCTGCATCATATGCGACTACGTCAGTAGCTGATACAGTAAACTATCTACCTTCTTCTAGTTACTACAATTTTAAAGACGTTGGATCGGGTGATTTGTTATTGCCGTGGCAAATGAAAGAATACTTAAGGCTAAGTGCAAATGCATCAGGACATTATATAGATGCATTAGATACTGACCTGTTTTATCCATATAGAAAATATCAGGTAGTACTTCAAGTTGTAAGCGGTAGTCAAACAGACATTATTGAATTACCTGAAACATTTGAAATAGAGGAATAAAATGTCTTTAGGATCAAATTGGTTAACACCTGTTAGACTCCAGCAAATGGACGCTGGTAACTTACTTTCTTTAGAGCAGTTCTATTATGTGCCTAATTTTCTTTCTGAGATGCAGGCCAGTTTCGGCAGTTCTAATTTTGATATACAATACTATATTATCATAACTGAATACATCGAAAATTATGATACAACAGAAACTGAAGGCCGGGTATTTTTTAGGGAGTTTCTTAATGACCTGATGAATGAACTACAAACAGGTTCAGCTTCTAATAGACTACAACGGGTCGTCAACCGTATAGACAATTATACGTCTGGTGAAGGCGATTATCTAGAATATGCCGAATATGTGTTATCTCAATTACCTCCACCGCCAGAACCTGACGAAGAATCTGGTGAAGTTACGATAGCCGGTCCTGTAGGTATAAACGCACAAACTGGTTTGACTTTAGGTGTAGTAGAAAGTGCATTAGCTGAAGACCGAGTAGAAGGTAGAGACTATCAATACACACAACCTAATTTCGTCGTCGATACAACCGCATCGTCTACGTCCCCTACAGGTATGATATTTATTGATACTGAAGAAACTAATACCTTTAATGTAACTATACCTTATGTTTTTCTAGACATTAGTCCAGTTGACGTAGAATCAAATTACAAAATTAAGTTTAGGGAATTCTAATAGATGGAAATATCATATAGTAATTTAGTTAACTATAACGTTGCTGATACCGGATACTTTCCAATCTATCCAACAGGACTAAACAGTCCATTAGCTGCTATATCTTTACAGATATCTGACAGCGTTATAGATTATCGTTCTAATATACCTATAGACGTAGTTGAAGGACTAGTAAATTTAGACTTAAATGCTGCAATATCAGGTTTAGAACCTAAAACAGGTCGATATACGTGCAATGTACAGTTGTACACGTCACTCTTAACACAAGGTGGCGATAATGTTTCTACATCATTAGTTAATTTATCAAGAATTTCTAATTCAAGAACAGAGATTAAGATAAATTTGCCGTTTGATATATCAAACCAAGCCTATTATGATCTTGAATCGGCTCTTTTTAGAAGATTTTCAGCTGATACATCGAATGACAATGAATGGGCTAGAAACTACAACAATGCTTTTTACGTTAATGGAACCTTTTACAGTATACTAAATGCTAAAATAGCGGCTCGTGGTACTGTACTTACATTAAAATTAGACAAACCGTTAGATGATTCAGTAGTTCCAGGTGTAAATTTCGATATAGTTTCAATTGGAGTTCCTTTAGTATCTTATGATATTGAAATTGTAACACGTGAGCCTGCTCCAACTGGTACTCCAATTGCACCTCCTGATTTTACTATCAAACATGATAAGCTAGACCCGCAGTCGACTGATTATTTATCGTATACTGCACTGACAACTGGGTCTGGCATGTCAATGGGCTCTAGTACTGTACAGCAAATTCTGAATACGGCTTTGTCGGGATCTGGTGTAGTCAGTGCTGATCTTGGAATTGACTACAGATTATTCAAATCATTCGTACATTTTGGCTCTGCAAAAGAAAGACTAGATAATTTTAAGTATAAAATGCAATTACTTGAATATTATAGTTCAAGTATAGGCACATTAAATAATGTAGTATCTTCAGGCTCATATCATTCAAGCAAAAACGTAACGCTGTATACACAAAAGTCTGATGCTATTGTAACGGGTTTTGACGACTATGAAAGGCATCTATATTTTAGCTCACATTCTACAGAAACTAGTTCAATGGGCTATTTTTATCAGTCCACTTGGCCTAAAACTAATTCAACATATCCATATACAAATGCTACAGTAGATTCTACATTAGCTACTCAGTGGTTTGCAACTCGTAGTTTGGATGCTATTGATTATGATCAGGATAACGATCATAGTTTAGAAAAGGCCATTCCACTTCATGTTAGAATTGATACTTCAAATGCTCCATATTTGACATTTGTAAACATGATTGGCCAGCACTTTGATCAAGTTTGGACTTATGTTGACCATATCAATAGATTATACAACAGAAATGAAAAACTTGATGTCGGTTTAAGTAAGGATGTCGTATATCATGCTCTTTCTAGTCTTGGCTGGGAACCTCAATCAGGCTATTCTATTGATGATCTGTGGTCATATTATGCTGGAACACCCTTTACTGCTAGTGGATATACTGTTAATGCTGATTCAAATCAAATACCTACTGCAGATGTAACAAAGGAGATCTGGAACAGAACAATTAACAATTTACCACATCTTCTCAAGACTCGAGGTACTGAAAGGGGCATAAAGGCATTACTTGCAACTTATGGTATGCCTAATAGTCTACTACAAATTGTAGAATATGGTGGAAAAAGTAAAGTACAGACTGCTAATACTTATAGAACCTATCAAAAGTTCAATAGAAGTATTAGAATGCGAACAGGAAGTGCTATACAGTGCCCTGTCGGTGCTCTTACACAGTCTTATGATTCTAGATCACCTGCACCTGACGGATATGAATTAAGAATTAACCCTAAGTTGATTAATACTACTAATCCTCAGACTGCCAGTTGTCTAATTTCTACACCTTATTGGGGATTAACGTTAGAACCTCACATTAGTGCCGCAAATGCTAACTCGTCTATGAGTAATCATGGACAATTACATTTATATTACAGTAAAGTGTCTCAAAGTAATGCTAGTAGCAATATGCTATCAGCATCTTCACCATTTTTACCATTTTTTGACAATGATTGGTATAATATACAGGTTACAAGAGCCGGTGTAGATGCTAAAAGAAAGAACGACAGCGGCGCTGATTGGTTACTTAAAGCATCTGCGCAGAAGTCTGCTGAATATTCAAATGCTAAAATAACACATACTGCAAGTTGTGAAATAACAGTACCTGCCGGTGCATCACAAAATGAGAATAATGGCAACTGGAACATGGAATATGGAGCTCCTGGTTCTCATACCTATGAGAAGGCTGTAACTATTGGTACTAGCTCATTTGGATTTTCATATGGAACTACTACTAGACCTTCCGGTATATCAGGATCAATTCAGGAATTCAGAAGCTGGTTCCATACTGATGTAAGTGCTCCACATTATACTGCTTTGGCCTCTGATGCTTACGACAATCATACACTATCACCTTTATCTATTGAAGGTAATAGTTATACGGCGTCATTTACTGACTTAATAACACGTTATACATTCGGTACTGATAATGTAGTTGCTGATATAGGTACTGGTAATAGTTTTATTTCATCTAGTCACTTATATCCTACGCACCCATTTGGCCCAGGATCAGGATCAACTACGTTGACAGCAACTGCTTCAGGCTTTACTGGCGTTGAAACTAGTGATTATGCATACGAAGAAGAAACCTACTATACATGTATGCCTGATATAGCGGGTAACACGGCTATCAGTGACAAGATTAGAATAGCACCTGCTAATTCTGCAACTGAACTTTATCAAAATTCATCTTCTGTATCAAGCTCACTTAATTTAGCCGGTCCTGACAGCGCTTTGGTCGGAGTATATTTTAGTCCTACACATGAAATTGACCTTGACATGGCACATGAAATAGGCGGAACATCATTTGATGACTTTGTTGGAAATCCAAGAGATCGATACAGAGGCGAATATGCTGAATTAAGGAACATTAGAAATTACTATTGGAAAAAGTACAACAATCGTTTGACTTTTGCTGCATATATGAACGTGTTAAAGTATTTTGACAAGTCTTTGTTTAAGCAAATTGACAAAATGCTACCTGCAAGGTCAATCAAGCAGGTCGGTCTACTTGTAGCGCCAACTTTACTTGAGCGAAATACAGTTAAGCAGTATTCAGAGTCAATGCAAAACGTCAGCTATGGTAATAACACTGCTGCATCTGTACCTAATATAGTTCGTGCAACTGGTTCAGTACCTATTCAAACCTTAGCTTTGGCCGATGACCCTGATCCAACTGGTAGATTTAACGGAGCTATCATTGCCGATATAGATGCTACATCTATTTTTGGATATGATTATTCATATGAGGGTACTAGAATACATCCTTCTAGTTTTGTAACATCAAACACAGGCTATTATCGAATAGGCGATACTATAAGTTTAGATGTTCCAGTATATTATTCAGGTCGTAAGTCTATTCTTAAAAAGAGAATACAATATACTACTGACGCAACTGGTTCCTTTGTAAGTAGATCGTTAGTTGAAGCTGAAGTACAAGACTATACTCCACTTGCTATACAAAATCTACAATACAATGGCTGTAAGCTAGGAACTATCGCTGGATCTATTGGTGGAATTATATCGTACGCAAGTTCCGATCCAACTATAACCTTTGAAGGTTTAATGCCTAATATCAAAGCTGCTATTGAAGTAGTTGAAACCAATCCAAATACACCGGTTGTACAGACCAACGGTCCAAGTATAACGGCACCAGAAATTACTATAAGATAAAATAAAAGTCTATATTTATACTAACAGGAGAGAATACAATGGGATTTTTAGACAAAAGTACTATTACAGTTGATGCAATTCTGACTAAAAAAGGTCGAGAAAGATTAGCTGCTGGTACATTTAATATAACTCAGTTTGCAGTTGCAGATGATGAAATCGATTATCGACTATGGGATATCAACCATTCTCAAGGATCAAACTATTATGGTCAGGCTATTGAGAATATGCCATTGACTGAAGCTGTACCTGATGGGTCTAAAATGCTTCGTTACAAGTTGATGACTTTACCGAAGAACATTACTACTTTACCTTATGCAACAACTGCACCGGCCGATGCTACTATTACACTTGATGGTCCAGTAGAAGGTTCATTCAGTATTACTGTTAGTAACTTGTCTAATCCTGGTCGATTTACAGTTGTTATTGCAAATAGTGATATTGCATACTTCCCTGGTCAACAGGTTCCAGGCCTGTTTGCAACTAATACACTAGTTGGTGATGGAAGTGCGACCATTACATTTAGAGGTCGTTCACTAGTTTCGGCACAATCCACAACTATTACAGCTGTACATTCTGGTACAGGACTAACAATACAAAAGCAGATCACTGTAAATCAAGATCCTGCATTGATTCTATAAGGAGTAATTGATGGTAATCGGAGACGAACAAACATACGGTGGTATAGGTCCTTTAGCTGACAGAAACGTTAATACTAATAACAATCTTCCAAGTGCAGGAAATGGACAAGCTGAGACTCCAGCGCCTATTCCTGCTGTAAATCCAGCCTTGATAGCCCAAGTATTTACGGTGTTTCAGCTTGCAGATGCAACATCAGCTGGCTATGGTAATATTGGTGATATTGTTGTAAATGCTGTAGGTGAAAGATTGAATACCGCTGCTTGGTCCGGGAATGATGGAACTCTTACGAATCAAATGTTTACCAGTTCTACACAGTCAGGCTCAAGTGGTGAATATTTTCTAGATGTATATCGTGAAGATCCGCAGGTAGATTCTACACAAGAACCTCAATTTAGTATTGCATACGGACACAGATTTGGGTCTGGATCTACAACGCTTGAAGGTCAGTCAGTAGGAAAAACATTTACAGGTGCTATTTACGGTCAGATGGCTGCTTTGCTCGAAGACAAAGCTGATACTGATAATGCATTTCAAATTAATGGATCCGATGCAGAAGACTGTATCTTTATTTCAATGTATCGTAACAGAATGAAAGAAAGATTGGATGCAGGTAACTGGGAACTACATATATCGGGTAGTCCCCCTGCAGGCGGCGGAAATGGTAAAACATTAAGACTAGTTGACAATAAGGTCAATAGCGCAAGTGCAGACCTTGGCGATGGCCCATTTTCAATTGTATCTGGAACTATTGCTGGTGGTCCAGCAGGCACAGTTGATGCTGCAGAGTATGGAAAAGTTTATCCTAATTACGGTGTAATTGTACTCGATGCTAGTTTAGTTTCAGCATCAGCCGTCATCTCTATGTCAAATAGAAATCTTACTTACGATGGAACTGGCGATTCAATTGCTGTAACAAGTAAATTGAACGAAAACGTCAATAAGATATACAGAGCAGTTTCTGGTAGTGAATACTTCGCAGCAAGAGCTACTGAAAATATTCACAGTCAAACGTTCTTCTGTAGAATACCAAACTATAGATATAACTACTCAAGTAATCCTAGCTTTACAACTGGATCTCGAGGTCAATTAAGACATGCAACTATGGTCGGTGATCCTAAAGTTTATATCACTACAGTTGGACTATATGACACTGATGGAACATTGAATGCGGTTGCTAAACTAAGTAAGCCGTTGCTTAAATCATTTGATAGAGAAGCATTAATCAGAGTAAGACTAGAATACTAAAAGGTAAATAATGGCTGGATCATTTAAGCGTATAGCAGCCAAGTCCATTACGAACCATACAGCTCATAAGGAGTATGATGTACAACTTGTTGGTGGATCGGGTTCGTTTGATGGAGTTTCGGTTTTTGGCTATGAAGGAATTTATGGCAAATCTGAGTATACGTCTGGCTCCGAACCTCTTACTACTAACGGCTTTACTAAACGAGATATACACTCTGCTGTAGTCGCTCCTTTTTATCGTCCAAAGTTTACTGACAATTATAAGGCACCTAGAGGTTGGGATGATACTGTACAAGTAATCAGTATTCCTAGTTTGATGTCCGGTGAAGGCATTAAGCCTGGAAGTTTTACAATGACTTCAGGTTCAATTACTATAGTTGATGACGGTGAAGGTCGACTGTTAAATGCTGCTTACGATGACGGATCTAGCCGTCTGTCTACATATTCAACTGATCGAGTTTTTTCTGCAAATGTATCGGCTCATTACGATTTATATCAACAAAGTCGAACCATTGAAGAATATACTAACAAGACTTATACTCAGCAAGCGCGCGGCAAGTTCTATAATGTACTTAACACGTCAGGCACTATTGAATATAACGATCCATATAGCGTTCATGATAATTATACAGGTAGCTTTCTTAGAATAACGGGTACTGGTGGTGTTACAACTGCGGATGGTCAAACTGAACTTTGGCGAAGAACTACTCAGCCTTCAGCTAGTTTTGGTTGGATTGATAAACTACCGAGAAAGATTGGTAATTGCAGTCATTGGCAAGGCTTGACTATAATTGCTTCTTTTAAACCCGATACTGCCTTTGATCCCGGTAATAACGAATATCGAACTCTGTGGCAAATAGGTCCTGCTGATAATGCTGGTAGTAATCCACAGAACTTGTTCGCCAGACTCGTATATATAACTAAGTTATCTGGACTTGGAGGCTCGTTACGGCTACAGACGTTCAAAAACGGTGCTGAAACAAATATAGACATGAGTACTATAATTGGAAACAAACAAACTGGAACTGTAACTGTTAGAATATCGTCAACATTCAGAGCATCTGTTACTGTAGATAATCATTCAACCGGTGCATCACAGACCCTGACTCTTGCAGGGTTTATATCAGCAGCCGATGCTACTCTATTTAATCCTGAAGATAGAGTCATTAGTATAGGCGCAGGATGGGCAAATGTTGACCCTGACATATCACAATACGACGCTGTAACGGCGCCTGATCCGATACCTAAAGATAAAAAGCTGTTTGCTTTTGGTGGATTTGACTTATATAGATTTGACGTCTGGACCGATGATTTAGGTGCAAAACCTTCACAACTTTACGCGAACTACAAGAGTATACAATTAGGTAATATATTTTACGACGAAGGTATTGCCACCATTACTAGTAAGATTCATACGTACGATAATTTCTATAAAGACGCATCAGTTGGTTTTAAGAACACTGTAAATCTTACTGAACATGAATATGTGTGCATGATCTCTGATCGCGAATTTAACATGTCTCAGAATCCCAGTATACTGTCTGATGATGCAACTGCAGAACATCCTACTATCAAAGGCTTCGTTACATCTAGCAACTGGGACCCTTATATCACGACTATCGGTTTATATGACGACGATTATACGCTAATGGCAATTGGCAAGTTGGGAAGACCGTTACGAAAGGTTGAACATTACGATCAAACATTCGTTGTTCGTTGGGATACTTAATGACAAGTCACTGGTTATATCAAGGTAAAATTTTACACGAAGTTCCTGAAAGCTATTACGGTTTTGTATACCAAATTACAAATAAATTAACCGATAAAAAGTATATTGGCCGTAAATATTTTGGTAAGACCCGCAGGATAAAAAAGAAAGGTAAAGCCAGACGAACCGTTAAACGTACTGAATCGGATTGGCGTACTTATACTGGAAGTTCTAAACATTTGAATCAGGATATTGTCAAGCACGGCAAGTCTAAGTTTAAGTTTGAAATACTGATCATGGCTAAAACAAAAGGTCAGGTTAACTATCTAGAAGAAAACATTCAACACAGAAAACAAGTTATTTTACGTGACGATTATTACAATGATTGCATTGGTTCTAGAAAATGGTTATCAGTAAAATTACCACCTGATATTAGTAAGAAATTACTTTCCGAATCAAAATAAATTGATTATATTGTAATGTGAATTATACTGACATTAAAAAGGCACTACAGGGTTTATTAGGTAAACCTAGAACTAAGAATGATGAACTTCAGTTCCATTGCCCCTTCTGTAAACATCCAAAACGCAAGTTCAATGTCAACTTAATTTCACATGCATGGCACTGTTGGGTTTGTGGATCTAAAGGTCGTAGCTTAGTATCTTTGGCTAAAAAATTAGACGCACCAACTAATATTATATCGTTCTTTAGAACTCTGAGGCCTGGTAAATATAAAGTCAAATCCGATAATGAATTGTCATTACCCAAGGGCTTTATACCATTATACAAGGGCAATCAAAGAAGTCCAGATTATATGAATGCAGTACGATATATTATGAAGCGTAATGTGTCTATGTATGATGTTTTACGTTACAATATCGGCTATGCTGAGTCAGGGTCATACAGTGGCATGATCATTATACCGAGCTATGACGCAGATGCTAATCTAAACTATTTTACTACAAGGGCCTTTTATGAAACTGACTATAAGTTCTTGAACCCACCATGCGGTCGTGACATTGTTGGTCAGGAGTTATTCATAAACTGGTCTGAACCAGTTAACATAGTTGAAGGTGCATTTGACGCAATATCTACAGGTGATAATACAATACCTTTGTTTGGAAAAACTCTTTCAAAGTCACTAATTCAAGCCATCGTATCTAATAAACCGCCGCGTATAAATCTGATACTAGACAACGATGCTTTGACCATGGCCATATCACATGCAGAGAAGTTTTTGTCTTATGGACTCAATACATATATCGTTGAATTACCTGGTAAAGATCCAAATGAATTGGGTCAAGAAGCCGTCCAACAGTTAATTAACAATACAGAAAAGCTAACATTTTCAAAGCTTATGGAGTATAAACTTTATGCAAGATAAATGGACACACATTCTACATATTGCAGATATACATATTAGAAATTTTACTCGTCACAAGGAATATCGTGAAGCATTTAGAAAACTATATCAGGCTGTTGCCGATACACCCGAGTCTACTTTAGTTTATATCGGCGGAGACATTGTTCATAGTAAAATTGATATTAGCCCTGAGCTGATTGATCTTACTTCAGAGTTTTTATTTAACCTTGCTGAACTGAGAACGACAGTTCTTATTATGGGTAATCATGATGCAAATCTAAATAATGAGTCAAGGCTTGATGCACTTTCACCGATCATTAATAACATAAATCACGATAACTTACACTATCTTAATAAAGCTGAAATTTATAAATTTGGTAACATAGACTTTTCAGTATTTGAAATAGCAACAGATAAACAAGATTGGCCAAAGTGCGGTACAAATGAAATCAATATTGCTCTATATCATGGGCCTGTGTACAATTCTAAGACTGATGTCGGATATACTATAAGTTCTGATTCTGTAAAAACTTCGGACTTCGATGGCTTTGACTTGGCTTTATTAGGTGATATACACAAAAGACAATTTGTTGACAACGACGGGCGAATTTACTATCCAGGTAGTTTAATACAACAAAACTTTGGAGAAAGTTACAAGAACCATGGATATACTATTTGGGACTTAAATACAATAAAGCCTGAATTTCATGAAATCAATAACCCATATGCCTACTATACAATTTATGTAGAGTCTGGTAAAATAGGCGACATATCCGATATTCCTGTAAATCCTAGAATAAAGATATTCCATACTGACACAACTGAAGCTGAGTTGAAATCTATCATAACTAATGTTCGAACAGCCTGTACACCTATTGATATTGTTCAAGTAAAACAAGACCTGCTAAAGCAGGATTTGGAAAACAAGACATCTACAAGAGCTATTAATACTCGAGACGTTGAATATCAAAACACGTTGATCAAGTCATATTTAGACAGGGTTCACAGTGCAGATGCAGAAACAGTTGATAAAGTCTTGCAGATCAATGAAAAGTTAAACAAAGACATAATTGTACCAGATACAATTCGGCACGTTGTCTGGAGACCTTTGTCATTTGAATTTTCAAACATGTTTAGTTATGGTGAAAATAATAAACTTGATTTTGAATCGATGGATGGTCTGATTGGTCTTTTTGCTAAGAACCATACTGGTAAATCTGCTCTGTTGGATTCTATTACGTATTGTATATTTGACAGATGTAGTCGAACGACTCGTGCTGACAGTGTCATGAACAATGCACGAGATACATTTTCATGTACTTTTAAGTTTGAAGCTAATGAACAAGTTTTCTATATCGAAAGAAAGGCTAAACGACGAGCTTCAGGTAGAGTAAAATGTGATGTAAACTTTTGGACAATTGACGACTCAGGCGAAAAGATAACGTTAAACGGTGAACAGAGATCAGAAACTAATTCTATCATTCGTCGATATCTAGGAAGCTATGACGATTTTACATTAACTGCACTGTCATCGCAGAACGCTGCTACAGGCTTTATCGACAAAGGCCAAACAGAAAAGAAAGATTTGCTTTCACAATTTTTAGACATCACAGTGTTCGAGCAATTACAGGATCTGGCATCTGATGAAGTTTCCGATATTAGGTCACTATTAAAGGAATTTAAGAGAACTGACTATTCCGGTTTACTATCTCAGGCCAAAGAAAAGCTAAATGAGTCTAAGGAATCTGTCAAATCTATAGACAATTCAGTCAATGAGTACAAGAGCAAAAAGCTGGCTATTGCAGAAATGATAAGTAGTATGTCTGCAAATTTGAGAGACATTGAGCATGTCGACGTACAGTCTGAATATGATAATATCAAACACTATACTGGTGACATTAATACTATAAAAGGTAATATCGAGGAACTAAATGATAAGAACAACGAGCATGAACAGACACTTGCTAAATGTGAAAGCTTCCTATCTACAATTGATATTGAAAACGTTGATCATAATCTAAAATTACTTGAATCCTATACATTTAAGAAGCCCGATCTTGTTAAAGAAGTATCTACACTAAAGGTAAAAATAGATCAGGATAAGAAATCTATTAGCCATCTTGAATCTCACGAATATGATCCTGAATGCGAGTTCTGTTGTAATAACGAGTTTGTTAAAGTCGCAATGCAAGCTAAGAAAAGTTTACCTATTTTAGAAGGTAAGCTGACAACAGCCACAGAAGATCTCTCAAAAATTAATCAACAGTTGAAGACGGTTGCTGATGCTAGTAAAACTAAGGAAATGCATAATAAAGTTTTACTTAAGAAATCCGGTACAAAGATTATGTCAGAGCGCTTAGTTGTAAAGTTACAACAGTTGAATGACGAGATGACTAGTAAATTTGAACAGATCCAGATAGCCAACGATAATATTACAAAGTACGAGAAGTCTAAAGACGACATACAACATAATACTGAATGTAGAAGTAAGATCGAAAAATTAGAACTTGAATTAGACGCTATTGAAGATGAACTTTCACAATTACAAGAAGACAAGATTGAGTCAGCATCTGATGGAAAGCGTGCGCAATATGACATAGACAATATTCTTAGTACAATGACCAGGGCTCATGCTTTAGAATTTGAAATGAAAGCCTATGATTTATATATGTCGGCAATTAAAAGGGACGGAATACCGTATGAAATCATAAGTGATAGTCTGCCTGTTTTGGAAACTGAAGTTAACGATATACTATCACAGATAGTCGACTTTACTATACATTTCAAGACCGATGGTAAAAACATTCATACGTTAATCAAGTATTCAGATGAACCCTGGGACCTTTCACTAGCTTCAGGTATGGAAAAGTTTATAAGCTCACTAGCAATTCGCATCGGACTGATACAGATCAGTAGTCTACCAAGACCTAATTTTATAGCAATTGATGAAGGTTTTGGTAATTTAGATAGTGATAACATGCAGTGCATTGCTACAATGTTCGAATATATGAAGACTCTGTTTGACTTTATCATTATTATATCTCACATTGATATTATGAAGGATATGCCGGACTCTTTACTTACCATCGACGTTAAGGATGGGTTTAGTTCTATTTCGACTTGATATTTATTATTGATGCGTGTATACATGCAGACATCCTGGAGAATAAATGCCGCTAAGATTTATGCGTAAAAGGAATCAACCCAAAAACCTTTTACAACAAAATGTACTTATAGATGACAGTCAGTTCGATTCAAGATATTTTGAAGTCAGCGACATGCCAACTAGATTTACTGGTGGTAAAAATTTATTTAAGCTCCGTGGAAACAAAGACTTCTTAAAACCTGGTACCGATATTCTTGTTGAAGTTACTGACTCTACAGGCAATGTAATTTACCACGAAGTACTAGATTATCTAGAACCAAACACTTCTAATAGGGTTGTTGCTGTGTATGTTTATTCAGACACACCTGGTGGAATGGCTACTGTAACAATTGCGGGTACTGCTGCACGAAGACCAAACGGATCGGCTGTGCCAGCTGCGCTTGCTAATTCTATAAATGTCAAATGGACAAGGCGCGTTGTATGTAGACCTAATGTGCAAAATGATACAGAAGTTATTTTACTTCAATCACCTAGATCTACTATACAAGAAAAGATTAAAAACTACATTATACCTAGTGGTGGACTGGCAACTGTTGAATACAATTTGTCAGGGACGAACATGAGCTATCAATATGAATCGTTTCTGGGACGAGGTGGTGCATCACAGGGTCAAGGTAGAATTACGTCGACAACAAGTTTCTTTTCATCGAGTATGATTGGCGGTGAAATAGAGTTTACAGCTGCAGTACCGGACATTCAATCAAATCAAACGTTACAACAGCGTAGTGGCTTAGGCCGATATTCTACAATATCTAGTATTACGTATAGACCTATTATTGTAGATGTAATAAGCGAAACACAGGCCGTAGTTCAACCACCAATTGAAGGTATAGTTAAAACGGAAATTCCTCCACCAAGAACGGCCAATCTAAATGCAGGTGGTACATTAATATCGTTTGATGATATTGAATTTGAAAGCTTTCCTGCTACTAGATTTACTTGTTCTTTTCAAGACTTTAATGTACCGTTTATTACTCAGAGTGTAAACACCGTAAGCTTTGCAAAAGTTTCATTTGCAAACATGGAACCTGAAACAGGCCAAATTAGAAAATTACGTACAAGTATAAAAAGTCAAGGTATACAAACATTTACTGTAATGGCCGAGCAAGACCTTGCTGCGCAAGAGCTATTGACTCATGACGATGAAGTCGGTGTTCAAGAAGATTTAGGCTTTTTTATTACACAGTCTATAATTGACGGATATTGGCGAGCAGACAAAGCTAGATTGCAAAGTATTCCAAGTTGTTTACATGGCGGTAATTCGTCGTTAAACGCTGGTGCTACATTAGCGTACAATAGTTCTGGATCTTCAGTTGGAGCTACTACTTTGGAAATGTCATTGAACAACGGCGTTATGATGAACTCTCAAAGAATACAATGGCCGACTGATATTGATACAGCATTTATCAATGCATATCAGTCTGAAACAAATCCACTTCATTTTAGAACTACATTTAATACGTCTAAAGACATGGACGATGATGGTCAGACGACATTTGGCGGATATAATGACGGTGGTGTCTATGTTTTCCAAGGAAATACCTATAGAATAACGCTTGAATTAGCATTAGGCGAACATCCATCAGTACCTAGTCTTTTACCAAGAGTCCAATTTGCTATTTCCGGCAGTGCAATTAAGTCTGAAGATACTTATAACAGCGAAATACAAAAATATGAACTTGTTTTAGACGACATTCAGCTGTCAGTACAGCCTGCAAATCCAATTATTCAGACTCCTGTTGTAGGTCAAGGTAATTCTCAACTATTTTCACAGCCTTTAGGTACTCAAACAGAAAATCAACTGGTACCTTTTTCACAAGCTCAG
>Ga0181369_1000116_pt1 | contig 22153 bp, 29 predicted proteins | sample LowvirmetaG_8_FD_130088 | JGI IMG/M metagenome (GOLD analysis project Ga0181369, IMG submission 130088) | Marine viral communities from the Subarctic Pacific Ocean - Lowphox_04 viral metaG | ecosystem: Environmental > Aquatic > Marine > Oceanic | place: Subarctic Pacific Ocean | collected... | reverse complement strand
TGAATATAATGCATGACTCACCAGCAGCACGCGCAGTATCATTGAAGAGTGCAATCTTCTCAGGTTTTGTGCTGCTGAAGTAGTGAGTCTCTCCACTATGTACATGACAGACATGCGTCCAAGTGCCACTGATATGCTCCATAAACTCCTCACAGAGTTGATTAGCGAGCAAGATACGTGGAGCAACAACAACAATCGTTTGACCCTGTGCAGCACGATGCAGAGCATCTGCAATCATAATATATGTTTTACCACCGCCAGTTGGGATGATCACCTGACCACAATCGTTCGCCTGCATAGCATCGAAGGCGCGTTGTTGGTGGGGGCGGAGTTGCATGGAATGCGTTTCTTTGACTCTTATAGTATTGCATAAAAAAAGACCCCTGTCAAGGGGTCTGCGCCAGTTCTGGGATCGTCACACCATCGTGGACCTCTCCCCCTCCTTTCTCTACATGAAAACGGATCCATTCATGATCCCCTAAGTGATACCAACTGCCATTACATTCATACTCTAGATTCTTATTATGTTCTAGACACAAACGTAACACATAGTTGAGTACATCTGACCTAATAGTATTATTGCCTTCGCGTAAAGTTAGATACCCCACTTGTTCACCATTCATCTCTTCTTCGTGATATGCCATAATCACATCAGAAAGATTAGGTTTCATCCACTCTGGTAGAGTTGGTGTATATTTCCAAAGACATTGATATGCTTCACATAGTGGAGGACGATCCTCATAGATGGTACATCCACCACCATCACATTTGCCAAGAAAATGACATGGGCGACCCTTACTCATAGGAATTCCATGAATAACAGCGTTGAGATGTCCTTCGCAGCACATACTACAATCACCACATTCTCGGCGCATCTCTATCTTTGATGGCACACTCTTTGTTTCTGATATATCAATAGGTTCGGGTTTCATCGTTTAATGATAAGGATTTCATGGGACTCTTTAGGATCATTATTGACCTTATTCTTACCAACACGAGTCTCACCTAAAGCATATGAATAGTGCCACTTAGGATACACAAACTCATATTCAGAGTAATACTCACGAATGGTCTCGCAGTTATTATAACTCAGCACAAATGGTCCCTTATGTCGTGACAATAAGAATGCCAGATATTCATGATCAAAATTGTTATGGTAAACTGGGAAATTTGCATTGGGATACATCCCCTTAAACATTTTGTTGTCCTTATCTTTCTCCAAATAATATGGAGGATCTAAGTACAAAAAGTCTTTATTGTTTGCGGGTATTGTGTCCAGGAAATTGCCAAGTTGAACCTTTAAGTTAGGATTCTTATACTTCTCCAATCTATCAATCATACGATCCCACTTTTCGCGAGATTCATAGATCTTACTCATCCATCCAAGGTACATAGGACCATAGGAAAGATTGTGATTATAGTAGAAATAAGCAGCAGCATCTTTGTGGCATAGTGTAGTCTCTGGATCTCTACGATAGTATGCCCATCTATCTTTTTCTCCTGCATATAGCGGACTAGGGAACATTTGCTGAGTGATACACCACTTCATAAGTTCCTCTTTAACCTCAGCATATTCTGCTTTGTTTGGTTCAAGATACCTACAACGTTTTACTAAGTCTTCGTTATGATCTAGAAGAATGTTCCAGAAAATAACAAGGGGATGCAGCATATCATACCCCTCAACAGGAATACCTAACTCAGAACTCCAACGAGATTCAAGACTACCACCGCCAAAGAATGGCGAGACAATCTTACCCGTAGGAAGATACTCGGGGAGATATTCGGTGATAATTTTATATGCTTTTGATTTACCGCCAGCGTATCTGAGTGGTGTTTTCATTGACGTTTTGCAGACTTAGTGAGAATTATAGCATGTGCTTCCTGAATATACTGCTCCCAAGGTCTACCTGATTCCTGATAATTCCAGGCAGGAAAACAACCACTGATAGCAACATAGTCAGCAAGACACTTTTCTTCCATCTCCTTAAAAGCAGAGATAGATAATGTTTCTGAACCGAAGAGACCTTTAACTGGTGCAGAAACTTGCTCCGAAGTGATCATATAGATGGACACTTCTTCACCTTTCTCAATCGCTTCGTAAACCAATTGATTGATACCAAAGGAACGAATTGAAGGGCGTCCAGTGTTAGCGGACAGATAGAAAGACATGGTGGATTTGATACCACCTTTAGAAATGCTACCTCCAATCTTCATGATCTCGCCATTCTTGACGAGAAGATATACACGACCAGCATCATCTTTAAGAACATCTTTAGAGATATTCTCGTAGTTGAGTTTCAATCGTGCTTTGGAAGTTCCATCATTGATTGCGAACTTACCGATCAGAATAGCAGTTTTGACGTTTGAGATTTGCACAATAAAATAGCAAGTTTGGGAGAGTCTTTGCGGCGCTGCTCATTCCGATATCAATAGTATAGCAAGCAGAGCAGGGAATGGGGTCCACTGCGTCCACTATGCCAACTGTCACGCGGGGAGAACATCCCAGTTTACATTTTCTGGCACAAGATTGTCGATTACATACTCAACATTGTGCATTCCATAAACTACAACTTCTTGAGTTGCATAAAATCCTGGTTTCTTCTCCTTTTTCCAGAGAATACGCCAACGATCATAGTCCTTTTTCATTCTTCAGTTGTAGTTAATAAGTTCATCAATAGTTTCTGATTCATCACCTAGAACTGATGAAATCCAATCATCTTCGGGTGCTTGAATGATGTCATTTTCACCCCAAGAGATGTCAAAATCTTCACTGTACATACTGACCGAATCCATTGTTTTGTGTGATAATTGCTGAACGTTTCCAGTCATTCAACTGGCGAAGTTTTTTCTTGAGTCGATGTAACTCATCATCAGTGTATAAAAAAGGATCTTCTTGTCCCTTTTTGATTGCACGTTTTAGTAAATTGATGTCTTTTTGCATTACTTGTAAATTTCAGTCAAGTGTAATTTTTCAACTATATGCTCTACCTCTTTCATTTTAGCAAGGTAGAGATGTTCTTCAATAACTTTATCAGCATAGTATCGTCTTTGTAAGTCCGATACATACATGATCAAAGCGTCTTTGACTACCATTTTTTGTGTGTTGTCTAGGATTTGAGAATGAAGACCAATCATTGGTGTCGCCGCAGTGTTTTAAGATAGTCGATTACATAGGAACGGATATACATCAGTTCGTGAAAACACTCCTGATTGTGAGCACACTGACGCAATTCATGATCAGGTTTGAGAACTGATTCTGTAAAAAGATCCAGTCCTCGATTGAACTTTTGGTCGGAATTTTCGTTCAGCATGTCTTCATTAATATTGAACTGTGTAATCCAGATCATAGTCTACATCAGAAGAATCGTCAAATGCCAATTCTTCAGATTCATTTTCGATCTCAGTACCATCCATTGTCGTTGTCACGTTCGGGATCAAATTTGCGTCTGGTTTTTGTTTTTGCATCATCATAGTTGTTGCTGTTGTCATCACCCCAGTTTGATCGATTAGTTCCACCTTTAGCACGTTTGTCTCGGATAGATTTGCCTGGAGAATAGTAACCGCGTTCGGCACCGCCACGTCGAAAAGTCTTACCCATTGTATTGAATGTGAGTCAAAAATAAACTATACTATATGTATTCAGTCTACATCTTTGTAGATAGAACGAATATCGTCAGTTACTGGAAGAGGATATACTTGGGTACGCAATTCCTCAAAGCAGTAACCAACACCCTTGAGAAAGTCTTCTGTCTTGTCTACAACATCTTCTAGGATAGTTGCTTCAAATTCTTTAGTTGTTACTGTAGAATCTTCATCAGTACAGATGAGAGTGAATTGAGGCATGGTCCTGTCATTTGTTTACCTATGTAATATAGCAGATCTCAAGAGCAAGCGCAACCCCTCTGTGACACTCCGTTAGGCGTACACCAAGTTGAATGCTATGGAGATTCTATCCTCATCACTTTTATTTTCTTCTACATCATGATCTAACCATGCTGGAAAAAACAAACACAATCCAGGTTCAGGCACTAAGTATTGATAATTAGCAACACCATAATAGTAGTCATAGTCTTCTAATGCCATGTGCATAGATCCTCTAGGATCATAAAATCTGACATTACCACTATTCTTTGGAGTTTTTACGTAGTAAATACCAGATAGGAAAATACCACGCCCAAAGTGATTGTGTCTTATGTTACGATTGCCTTTGCGATTAATATTAATCCACTCCCATACCTTTACCTTTGGCAATTCTTTATCTGGTACTCTTGGTATATTTTCAAATATTTTACGTCTAAACATAGGGTAGTTTAAGTCATCAACTTGAAATCCCCCTTCATTAGATCTAGGTGTAGTTTTAGTAGGGTCTGTTCTCTCCTCTAGGTCATAAATCTTGTTTGCTAGTTTTTCATTATCAAAACACTCCAATTGGGTAGACCAGATTGGAGTGCTAAAAAGGTTAATCAAGTGCATAATAAATTAGTTAGACTTCTTGGAATGCCTCATATACGATAACAATTCTACCTGAACCGCCTCTACCTGACGCAGTTCCACTACCAACTCCAGGAGTATAATGTGGCGATCCACTTGCTTGTGGGTGAATAGTTTGGTAATTTGCTTGATATGTTGTAGCATCAGATACAGGATGATTGGGATGTCCTCCAATGTAACCTGAACCGCCACCGCCTGGTGAACTATTGGGACTGGATCCACCACCACCGCCGCCATAGTAACCAGCACCACCGCCAGCACCATTACAACCATTTCCGCCAGCAGCAGAGCAATACGTTCCCCCATAAACCTGACAGGGCCAACCGCTATCGCCAGATTGTACTTCGCCGCCGCCACAACCAGTGCCACCCCTTAACGCTCTGCCATGGCAATGACCTTGAGGTGCTGTGCAGTTGCCGCCGCTTTGACCACCATAATTGTTGGTTTGATTCTGCTGTCCTCCGCCACCTTGACCGCCGCCAGGGTGACCACCCTGCCCAGAGTTGCCGCCTCCACCACCGCCAGAACCATTAGAGTCAGATCCACCACCACCAGCGCCAGCAATAACAATAGAGGCATTAAGATCTGTGTTGGCAACGTTTCCTCCCCAAGAGTTAGTAAATACACCAGAAAGTCCGCCGCCACAACCATTCTCCTGACGACCTTCTTGTCCACCATTTCCAACAATAATTTTGAAAGTAGTGTTGGCAGCACTATTAATAGTTGCTCTACTAAATCCACCTCCACCACCACTTTGACTGCGACCACCTGCACCTGCACCCCATACAAATACTTGTATTGATGAAGTTTCAGCAGGTGTCGCAAATGTTTGAGCGCCGCCAGTATATGAATATATCTTAGTAAATTCTTCTAATGCACCACCACCACCGCTAAGAGCGCCAGTAGGACCATTAAGACTAAAAGATGAGAGTAAAGGCATGATTTATCAATCGAAGAATGTCTGTTGAGCAAAAACTGTAAAGGTATTGTCAGCAGTTTTGATGACAGAGAATGCGTAAATATCGTATCCAGAAGTACCACCACGGGCAGTTGGTGCTTCACCACCAGACCAGTTAGTTGTTCTAGAAGAACCATCTACTTGAATATCTCCAGGAACATATCCAGTACCACTACCATTTAGAGAAATAATAGTAATAACAGCAACTTCACTATTCTCCATGTATGCGTTCAAACTAGTAATACTACCACCATCATTATAACTGATGTTGGGAGTCCAGTTGTTAGTGTTAGCAGATGTGAAAAGCGTTACAGCACCATTGTAAGTATTGATGGTCGCGTTTGCGTTTGATGAACCAGAAACATTATTGAATTTTTCTACAACAGGAGATGTTTTAAGAATAACACCACCATTGCCTTCAACTTCTAATACTGCACGAGGATCATTAGTGTTAATACCAACTTTAGATGTGGCACTATCAACATAGAGTTTATTGTCATTGATATTAACGTCACCAGAAGCAAGCAGTTGGATCTTTCCACCAGACCCGCCCTGATTTCTGATTGCGTCTACATTTAATTGGGACATTACTAACTTCCTGGGGTATCGTAGTTATTTATATTTTAGAAAATAATGTAGCGTGAGTCGGTCTCTATTGTTAGAGTAACCAGTGTGTCAATGGTTATTGGACCAATGCTGTAACCATTTGTGAATTTAGCATCATTATTTGCAGTGGCACCAATAGTAGCAGTTTCGCTTAAATTAGTTCCATTGGTTCTAATTATAGCATCATTTCCAACAGAAGGTCCACCACTACCAACAAGAATCCAACCATTAGTGCCATTGCCATCTATATTCGTAATATAAATTTCAGCAGCATCTTCATCAGAATTGTACCTTAAGGTGCCAAGAGATGGAGAATCAGGTCTATCTTCTGTTGAACCACCAGGCAATACTAACTCAGAGTCATTATTTAAGAAACTAAGTTTGGTGATTAGTGCCTGTGTTCCTGTGGAGATCTGATCTCCATTGATTTTAGTTAGTGCCATATTAGACTAATCCTACAATGCTATTTAGATGGGCAGTTCGATAATATGGATTTTAGTTCCCGTTGGTGGTGCATCACCAAAGACAACTTGAGCACTATTAATATAATAATTTGCTGTATTAGCAGTAACTTCAGAAGAAGTACCACCAATCTGAACAACACCATTTAATGAAACAAGAACTGAGTTTGCTTCATGATCAATACTAGTATTTGTTGGGTTAGTGATAGTGAAAGTAGTTTGTACTCCATCACCATCATATAAACGTCTGACATATTTACCAGATCCAACAACACCGAAACCTGTGCCTACAACATCACCAGCAATCTTCAAATCGCCGCTAACCTTTACTCTGAATCCATTTTCAGGATCAGAACCGAAACCTACACCTGTTCCAGTTGTTCCAGCACCATCAATCGTGAGTGGTGATCCACTATAAGTATCAGCAATATTGATGACACCAACATCAGTTAGACCAAATTCATACCAGTTGGTATTTACATTTCCATCACCATTATCATAATAAATCCAACCGAGCGATGATCCTGGTGTCCAGTTACTATTATAAATCAGATCACCATCTGCCTGTGTAGGATATGTTCCACCAAGACCAGAAAGATCAGGACGTGTTGGAACAATAGGAGCATTGCTGCCATCGAGTGCAGCAGGTGCCATCAATGTTTGTCTAATAACTGTACCATCAGGGTTAGAATAAGTAATTTTTCTTGCCTGAATGTTACCAGTTGATGTAACTAATCCTTGGAATGTAACAGGACCAGCAAAGATGGATTCTAACTGGTTAGATGCACCACCAATAACTGTGAGTTTATCTGTAAGGACCAACTCAGAGAATGTTTCAATCGTTGTATTCTCCTCACCAACAACATTTAGTTGTGCAATATCTTCAGATGTAATTTGTCCTGTAACAGGGTTAATAATCTGGTTACCAATGAATAGGTCACCATTAGAGTTAAGACCTGAATAGAATGCAACTCCTGCTTCCTCTTTAATAGACTGAGAGAACTTAATCTGATCAGCAGATAGCGTCTCTACTTGAGTCTGTGGGAATGCAGTTGAATAGTTACCAGGACCGAAACCAAGATATTCAAATGTATGGTTACCAGAACGCATAATAGAATGCCTTCTAAGTTCAACTGCAATAGGATTATTCACACTATTAAGAAGTCTAATATCAATCTTTCTGACTTCCTCATCACCACTGGCAGAAGTAAGTTTAGTTCCTGCGAGTGAACCAGTACCATCATTCTCACCAGCAGAATTATTCTGACCACCAGTATATGCAGGATTAGTTCCAGGTTCATTCCATCCAGAATCAGTCAACAAAGTAACAATTGCTTCTTTCGTAACTGAAAGTTTAGGATCTTTATTATTATTGTATGGAAGTTGATTGTTTGTTGCGTAAACTAGACCGATAGTTTCATTGTCAGCTTTGGAATAAGCACGACTAGGGTCACTAGAAGGGTTGTCTCTGTCAAATGTAGGATACACTTCGTTGACGTTTTGACTGAACTTTCTGTTGTCAAAATTACCTGCTGTAGGTGCAACAGATGCATATAATACGGTAAGATAGAAGATTCCATCGGCAACACCTCTCTCGTAAGATTGAACTCTTTCAATGTCGTAAATGTAGTAAGCACCATCTAGTTTATATGCTGTCGTATCACCATTCAAAGGTTGAATAACATAACCTGAGAGGGGATCACGGGGAACAGGACTTACTTTATCCTTATCGATCACATAACGCAAACGATATGTTCTGTCTGTTAAATCTCTTGGGTCAGAGATTCTCTTAATGAATGTTGTTGGTGTGAAGGTAACATTGTCATAATCATTATTAGTATTCAGTACACTATAAATTTGATTGGTAGAACCAGCATTTACATTGATATACCAACCACCAACTGCTTCTCTACCATTTACACCAGTATTTGAATCGCCATCTATATTATAAGTATTGCTATCATATTGCAGAGGTGAACCTACAGCACCCGCAGAAATACCAGATACTCCAGGACCAGCACCAGCAATTTCTGCTGATTGAACTGTTGCTTGAGTTGCAGATGAAGTTGCATTTAAGAGACAGAATAGTTTATCGGGTACAGCGTCAACACCTTCGCCATCTTGACGCGCACCAATGGTGAAACCTTGGACCCTAGTAGTAGGTGGTGAAGTTTCAGTCGTATATCCATAGAGGTAAAGTCTAGATCCTGGTGCAACACCTTCTGCCGAAAGTTGTGAGTTAATAAATGTAGTTCTCTTAATATCGATGTTGACCCAGTTAACTGAAGTTTCATCACCAAAGATAATTGGTGTGCCACCTACAGCAGGATCACTTGCTGCATTTGTTTCAACATTAACCACACTAAGAGTTACGCGGTTATTTACAACGTCAATAGAGGAAACTACTGCACCAGTACCAGTTAAAGTAGAGGTTACATTCATTCCTTCAGCAACACCCAGGATCGATCCATCAGCAGGCAATGTAACTACCGCTTCACCTGTAGTTCCTGAACAAGTTGTTGTTGTAACGGGTAAAGTTTTAGGTGGAATGATATGTGTAATTACACCAGACTTATCTTTTGAGAATGCTTTTGCTTTGAAACCAGCAGATCTTAAAGCGGTGTTACCAAAGTTAGAGTTTGAGTTGGTGATAGACATGTCAGCACCACTCTCAGTAGTAAAGTGTGTGCCATATCCAACAGCAAACACAGAAACTGCCTGAATAAAGGCATCATTAGATGCTTTAATATGTTCATGTGCCCAACCCTTACGATACTCAGCAAAACCATCTAGATGAGCACCAGATCCTGCTGTTTGAGCATCATATTCTCCTGTAGAGGCATTATATTTAACGAATGCTCTATCATCTTTTTGGAGGGACAATCCTGTGAACTGAGCTACAACCATGGACTTAAATCCAGTTGCTTTGCTACCATCACCAAACATGCCATTCATACCCCACACTGATCTCAGTGACAGGTTAAACGCATAAGGTGATGCAGAGTCAACTGTATCAATCTCAGTCTTAACTGTAACGTTTGTGCCAGTTGCATTACCTGAGGGTTCAGATGACATCTGATAAGTGAAGACGTTATCTCTTGCTGATGTTACTGTAAATGAACCATTGTAGATTGCAACGTCAGCAGCAGATGCTGGACCTTGTGAACCTTCAACACCACTAATATTAATGTTAACACCAACAGAGAATCCATGATTTCTATCGTTACCTAATTCGTCAACTGTTACAGCAGTAGCAGTTTGTCCGTTTGCCGTAATACTAGAGACACGATATTCATCAGAGATAGGACCAACGATTCTATTCTCTTCAACTCTTGCCTGAATTTGGTCAGTAGTAGGATCGCCAGAGGTATCAGGAATTGTTGCAAATGCTTTAGAGATCTTCTGATAGTAAATCTCTAAGTCAGTTCTTTCTTGAATATTAGGAACCGCAGAATAATCATCATCAGGAACATTTCCATTAGCAATCAACGTTGCTAGATTATTAACACCATCAGCAAACTCAAAACAAGTCAGTCTATGATGAGAAAATTTAGGGGGGAGTGTTGTTGTAAGATCGGGTTTGAAATATACACCTTCTTCAGCACCATCGAAGAATGAGAATTGCCAGAAATAAGTACCACCAGTTACTTTGAAAATAGAACTTCTAGGAGGTACTTGTGCTTCAGTATTGATCTGATAGGTAGGATAAGTCGTAGGATATGGAACATACTTAGGAATGATCTTTGTACGACGAAGATCAGTACCTACGAGAGAACAACCTCTAGGTACGATAACACCACCTTCGATAGAGTTAAACTTATACAATACATTATTAGGTGATGTAATGTCTAAGTTTGAGTTTGAATCAATAGGTGCTGTTTGTGTATATAAAACTTCACCAGGACGATTATCGATGACATACTCTGCTGGATATAGCATGATCGAAAATGCATCAAATTCGTCATTACTAAGACCAACTCGATACGAGAATCTTGCTACTTCAAGAAACGCTCTCTGAATAGTTTTGAAGGGTCGTAATGCTGAGTTCCCTCTATTATCAATGGAATCATCAGCATCAAAATCATCAGGATTGACGTAAATAATACGTCCAGTTCTGGACGTAATAATATTCTTAAGTCTAGTTAGAGTCATCTATCTCTTTATCCTTTGGTGATAATAGTATTTATTAAGAGCGAGCGTAGTTCCTTACTGTCAACTCAGTAGAGTTATCTTCAAACCCGACCAAAGAGAATATATTGTTTTGTGTTGCAGATTCAACAATCAAACGTTGACCAGGAGCAATAACAAGAGATGTAATCTTATCAATATTGTTTGCTGCATTTGTTACATCTTTACCGATGTAGTTGCTATCTTCTAGTGCTGTAGTTGCTGTAGTAATAGAACTAATAGTAGCGAAACTTCTTGCAGCACCTGCTTTTAGAGGAGAATCAAGAATAACATCAGAACCTGCAAAGTCACTAGAACCAGGACCAAGAATAACTTTCAATGCAGTGCTAGTAAAGTCTCTAACAACTCCCCACTTACCAGAAGTTTGAGCAGTCAATTGGAAGGAGTTATCACCAACTAGGAAAGTATCTGTATTGCCCCAAGTGCCTTCAATGTCATAAACATAAATCTCATTATAGAAGAAATTAGTGCCGATTGAAATACCTCTATCGTCACCACCATAAGCAACACCACCATTAGCAGCAGTATCACCATCATACCAGTAAAGAACTGCTGGTGGAGTACCAATAGCAAAGTTATATTGGACATATGCACCACTAGAACCTGCGGTGCCATTTGTTGTTTTGCCGTCAGTATATTCTACACCATTATCACCAGTTGCAGTAAAATCATTATCTGGACCATACTCACCATTGACTGTTGCTGAGATCTTGAGCGATCTACCACTCATAGAAGAGTCAGAAACATCAAAACGATATGCTCTATCAGCAGTAAATGCTAGCAAGAAATCACTCAGAACTCTGCTATAAAATCCGTAAGTAGAAGCATCGGTTGAGAAGATAAACTCGTTAGTTGCACTTCCAGCAACACCACCAGTAGAAACTGTTGTAGATCCACCAGATGCGCTAGTAAGACTATCACCATCAGCAAACTCAGTGCCAGTTCCATTATTAGTTCTAGGACCAACAATCAAAATTCTGTTGTCGCCTGAAACGTAAGTATCAAACAGAACCGCAGTTGTAGTGTTGGGAGAAGTACCTTTAGTAATCGTATCGCCTAAGTTAAAGTCTCCCGACTGACTTTCAGTTGTGATGATAGTAAGATCTACTGTTTTTACATTGATTGTAGTAAACTCAGGAATGTAAAATCCATGAAACTTTGCTTTCTTTTCTGCATCCACACTTGTAATAATATCACCAGGAGTAATAGAAGACGATGGGGTCAAAGACTGATCCAAAGTGAATCTATGACTTGTGACTACATCACCTTCGTGAAATAAGTATGTGTCAGCATCCATCACTAAGTTTTGGTCGTAATCCTTCAACGCAACATCGTATGCTGCTCCCGTACCATCATTAGCAATAGTCAATACTGCACTAGCAGATTTGTCTATAGGTGCCTTATACAGAATTGTATTAGTAGTAGCGGCGGGTTTAGATTGCCCTAAAATACCTGATTTTGCCATTGTTAAAAATTAGAATCCTGCGTAGAAAAATTGTTGAAGTCTTGTGCGACCAGTTAAGTTAGCAGCACCAATACCTGCTCCAAAGTTAACATCATCAACTGTAACGTTCTCGGTAGAAAGCAGAGTTGCATCTGCATCTGGGAACTTAATTGTCCTTGCTGCTGTAATATTGGTGGTGTCAATAACTACATATCGACTTGCCGATGCTTCTTCACGAATTTGAGGACTAATCAAAGTCTTATTAGAAAGAACTTGAGTTGCCTTCTCAGTAACCAGGATGCTAGTAGCACCTGCATTATTTAGCAAGTCTGTACTAGGGAATCCTACAGAGTTATTTGTTTGAGTATTAAGATTGCCAAGATCAAACGTTATACGCTTAGTTGTGTCAACATTATCAGAAAGAATCAGATTAACAATAGTCTTAGCGGTCAATGTCTGAGTAACATCAAGACCAACCAAAGTCAAGTTCAAGTCAGGAATTGTGATAATTCTGTTTGTTGAAAGAGCATCAGTATTGAACTGAAAATACTCAGTACCTACAGAATCATTCCTAGTAAACTTTGGTTGAACAAAGGTCTTAGTAAGAACAACCTGATCTGCCTTTGTATCAAGTAAAGTGGACTCTGTTGTAGTTGGTTGCTCAACACTAACTGCTGCACCAGCATCAGGTAAGAAGAACTTCCTAAGTTGACCTTGAGAAGCGTTATAGTTTAATTGAAATAATGCTCTATCTTTGTTAGCAGTACCATCAATTGGATTTTCAATTTGTAGATTATCATGATCGATATTAATCGTCTTGTTAGTGATAACCTGAGTAGTATCAGAACCGACTAATGTTGTAGTAGAACCCTGTGAAATAGTTGGTAATGAGAACACACGAGTGGCACCAGTACCAACGGCACTAACTTCAAATCTAGCAGTTGTACTTGCTGTATTGTCGGTTAGTTGGAAGTTTTCGTCTTGAGTGGAGAATATACCCGTAATTGATACTGTACCACTACCTTTTGGTGAGAGAATAATATTAGCATTCTCTCGTACTTCGTCTCTACTGCCAAGTGTGATATTACTGGTAGTTTCGTTTATACTACTTCTAGTAAGGTAAAGTCCACCATCACCGAAAGAAAGACCCAGTTGATCATATTCAAGTTGATACAACCCACTATCTCTATCCAAGTCAAAACAAAGACCAGGTTCTGATTTAGTACCTTGAGAAACTCCCTTAAAGAGTTGATTTATCTTTGCTTTTCGGTTAGGTATTAGAGGGTCAGATACGACAACGGGAAGAATTGCTTCACCCGAAAGGTTTGCATCTGCGATCGTATCTAACTGAGAAATTTTACGGGTTCCCACGAATAATCACACCATTTGCTACAAGTTTATTTATACTCGTCAGGAGGGAAGAGTTCGTTGTATCTTAGAAAGCGGCGAATGTTAGGGGGAATACCGAAAGAATCGCAACATCTGTTGTAATACTCCCACTCATTCTGTAGTTCTGAAGGAATCGAGATAGGGTTCTCTGTGTCCGAACATGAGGGATTTGAGTTCGACTGCTTTGTCATATTGTGCCTTATGATAATTGATTACATCATCGACGCATGATACCATTTCTTCGTAAGTTCGTCGTGCATCTACCTTAGAATCATTTAGATAATCATCAATGGCATCTTGCATACGATCTTTTCGTTGCTTTCCGTATTCAATTGATAGTTCCAAGTCGCTCATCATATCGTTGTATCCTCAAAATAGTTAAAGTTCAAAACAACTCTCGATTTAGTATTCGTGCAGTTTGTTCCACGATGGGGAGTCATTGTAGGAAAAATCGCCATACGATTTTCTATGCTTTCAATTTTAGTGCCGTCTTGAAATTCGGTATATCCGTCATTACTATTTAAGTAAAAGACGGCACTCATACTTTTTGTTGACCATTCAGAGTAATAATCTGTATGCCAATCATATACATCAATCTTAGTAGAGTTAACATTAAGATTTGCTTTTATTCGTATGAACATAAAAGCATTCAGTCTTTTTTGAAATAAGTCAAGAATCAATTTAGTATGAGTGCTGAAACTTTCATAGTCTTTTCCTAATAACATATGAACAAACTGAAATTGTCTCACATCATTCTTTTCTTTTTCTGACCAGGAATAGTTAATGATATCAATAAAGTACCACGTAAATGCACTGCCACACATGAGTTCTTGGAGTTGCAAAAACTCATCCCTTGGTAAAAAATCATCAATTATCTTGATGTCTTCAGGTTGTGTGATTGTGTTTAATGGCATAGATTATTTACCTACTCCATAATCAGGTGCTTCATTTTCAAGTCTACTGATCCTATCTGCGTGAAGTTTTTTAAGTGCTTCAATAGTTTCGGTAGTTTCTTCCCATTCAAAGGTATCACCTTTAGAATTTTTCTTGGTTTTTTTCATGAGTTGTTTCTCCTGTTCGGTTAGTTTTCCCAATTCAACTTTCCACCATGGTGTATATAATGGATAATTATAGTTATAAGTCATTTGAACATTGGACCTTTCATCCATGCTACCAGAGAAATACGTTGTCCGCTTTTTACTGGTCTGACTCTATGAGGAACCCAAGATGGAAATACAATAGCAGTTCCTGCTTTAGGTTTTATATTGTAAAACCTATTCTTATAATAGCATATTTGTAGTTCGCCTCCTTCATATTCATCAGGTTCTGTAAGAACAAGAGTGCATGATAATTTTCTTTCTTCTCCAGGATGACGATCTTTTTGGGTAAAGTTATCTACATGCCATGTATAAAAATCTTCCGAGTTGCCATTATAAATGGTAGATTGAATCCGACTTTCAAAATGAGTTAGATCATACTTAAAATAAGAATCGTTTGCACTTACCATCATATTGTGTATGATGCCTGGAATCCATTCGTCCCATGCAATCCATGCAACATCATTTTTACGAACCGCTGTTGATGTTGTTTCTTTTCCATTTGGATCAGAACTATTAACTTTCGCAGTTTCATATGTCAAACCACGAATATATTTTCTCATTGACATAATCAATGCTGGTGGCAGTTGAGTAGGGCACTCCCACATAACTTTTTCGGTAAATCCTATTTGTTCGTCTGCCATTTTAGTAATAGTGTAAACTCCCAAGGCAGGATTTGAACCTGCGACCAATCGATTAACAGTCGATAGCTCTGCCGCTGAGCTACTTGGGATTGGAGATAGAGGGCGCTGCTTCTAATTGCAGATCTTTTGTACTCCCTCTTTGTTAGAGCCCCTAGTCGGATTTGAACCAACGACCTATGCTTTACAAAAGCATTGCTCTACCACTGAGCTATGGGGGCGAAGATGCATTTTCTTTTTTGAGTTTGAAATAAAGTTTGTAATAAGGTTTCTTCATTTCATCGAGAGTATTCATGTCTTCTTCAAACCCCATCCATTTACAGAGTTGATAAGACCCTTCTAACTCACTAATCAATCTTAGAATGTTAGCAGGATGCTTCTCAAGTCCTCCAAAGTCATACTCGCTCATCAATGTGTAGCACTCCAATTTGTTTGGTGTTACCAATTTTCCAGGTAGGAGGATGGAAATTACAATACTCATTGAATGTAATCTTCATCTCTTTCTCAGTAAGATTAGCATGTTTTGCTGCTTTTGGCAAGTTCCACTTTGCGGACCAAAGATTTTCCATTGCTTCACGGGTTTGAGGTCTCATTCGTTTTCAGTAAGACCAACGCCAACTTTTTCTAAAAATGATTTGCGAAACTCTTCTACATCATCCTGAAGATCATCAGAGATGGGAGAAATTTCATTTACGGGAACTAGCATTACAGATTTTTTATCTTCCCTAGTAATTTTCCAACAGACATGTTGAGAATCTGTGAGACCAATAATAAAATCAAAATGGTCTTCTGCTTCTTTTAGAGTAATACCAATAGGTCCAATCATTTTACAGCAAAGCAATAAGTAATTAAGTCGTTATCAACAATCTCTTGTATTTGAGAAATTGTTTCAGAGAAACCTTCAGCACCTACAGAATTAAAGTGCCATTGAACATCCTTTTCATAACCTTCATCATCTACGAGAGTCACCTTTCGTTTTGAGAAGTTGACAAAGATGTGTGAGAGGGAGTCCATGAGCGTCTCTTCTGTACCTATGTAGTATAGCAGAGAGGGGTGCGCTTGTCAATAGTGGTGTGCAGAATCGCCACTGCCACACAGACCCCTAGGCATCATGTTCATAGCAAACGAATATCGGATTTTATCAGAATTATTTCGTGTTACCTTGTGGCGAACTCTACTAGGAAACATGACCATTAGATTTTTTTGTGGTACAACCTTATAGTCTTTTGCATTGTATACGTTTAATTCATGCGACATAGAATTAATGCCTTCAGTGAATTGCATCAACCTTAATTGTGATGAATCATCGTCATAGTCATCAAAGTATAATACTGCACTATACCATGAGTTGGTATGTGTATGCTCTGCACAACTACCATCAGGATATGTTTTGGTAAACCAAGATGTTGTTATCTGTATAGAATTATCATACCCAAGAACATCTTTTATGCTTTGATTGAAGAGACCTTCAAAGTATTTCAACACAGATTTATCCATGCTGTGCAAAACCCAAGTTTCTTCACTTCCTGCACCTTTATCTCCAGTATCATCGCTATCTGGATTCCATTTCATTCGAGCACAAATCTTTTTTAGATTGTCACAAATACTAGGATCTACGAAAGTGTGGAGTAGTGGTGTAGCAAATATAGGAGTTACGTTCCACATCAATAAACGAATGTAGATTCATTGCTTCCTGTCTGCCCCTTAGGCATGACGTTAAACATGAGACATAACCTATCAGTGTCTGAAGTATTTGTATAAACTCTGTGTCTTACATAACTAGGAAACATCATCATGTAATTTGAATTGGGTGTTAAACGAATACTTGGTGCTGTCCATTGCGACCACTCAGCAGGAACAACGTAGACGCCTTGAGGATCAACAAAGAACTCAATATCACCAGATTGTTCTGTATATTCATCAAAGAATACCATGCCAGTATACCAAGAGTTGTAAATAGTTTTGGGATAAATTTGATCACCTGGTGGTAATTTGTGAATCCAAGATGTAGTAATCTGCATTTCACAATCATATCCAAGTTGAGTAATGAGATCCTCAGTAATTTCCTTAAAAGCAGATCTTAGATCTTTATGCTTATCAAGAATTTGCATATCTTTAGACGTGATGTATGCATTTCCATCTCCAGCGAACCAAAAGGCATCCTCTGAAATTGTTTTTAGTTGTGTAGATAATTCTACTTCAATCTCTGTTGATGCAATAGGTTGCACAAATAGAGGAGCAATAGACCAAGTTTTCATAATTTAGTTAAGGAAAATAGAAGCACCAATAATGGTGCAGTTTAGTTCTGCTTGTATTAGGACAGCAGCACCTGCTTTGCAGGAAAGAGCAGCACCAGCAGTTAAAGCAATAAGACCTGCTGCTGCTGTTTGTGTAATAGCACCTGCTGCGGTTGTAGTAACACACCCAAGTCCTTGGGTGTTTGAATATGCACCTGATGGATTTGCAATTGTATATCTTGGTGGATTATCACTAACACCACCGCCAGCGATCATAAACGTTTCGACAGAACCCATTACTTGTCTGAAAATACCCGATTTAATTGGAGGTGGAACAGGAGGTTTCATATTAATGGTTTCATTTAGTACTGTTGTTACGATATTAACAGTATTTGTAGCAGAAAGAACAAGGTCTCCGCCTGCTGCCATTGTAATTGAGGCACAAGAGTTTTCGTATATACCACCAGCAATCTTATGTGATTGTGCTCCAAATTCAATTTCAGACGATTGTAGTGCAAACTTAGCACCAACTACATTAACATCAACGTCAGAACCAAATCGCATGGTATGTTTCTGAATTTCAGTGTCTTTATCTTCACCATTTTTATCTGCTGTTTTAGGAGCACCTTCAGCACCAAAGAAGAAACCACCACCGACTTCAATGTGACAATCTCCAGTAATTTTTAAGAAGTAATCACCTTCAATGTTAACTACATTGTCGCCATCAATTGCAGAACATTCATCACCATGTACTTCTTTGGTGTAGTTGCCAGCATAGGAAGAATGATCAGCAACTAAGTTTCCTGGTTCACTCTTACCTTCTGCAGCACCTTTACCTGCTGCTTCTGCTCTATCTTGAATTTCTGCCTCAGTTAAATCGTTCTCAGTATTACGAATTTCTTTTTCAGCAACATACTTACCATACTCATAGTTGTTCAACTTAACGGACGTATGCATCGTGCCGTTAGGTGATCTAGAAAGTTTTGCTTGACGACCAGGTGTACCGACATAATGATCGTATGCACCATTAATAAATGTCTTTGCAACAGACATATAAGGATCTGCTTGATTGATAATGTTATCAATCATACTTCCGCCGCTGCTACCATTTCCGCAACTACCTCTGCCGCTGCCTCGGATTCGATTAATTTCTGCCAACTCTTCAGGTGTGCAATGTGTAACACCAAAGAGAGGGAACCAACCTACAGCATCTTCACCACCTTTAGGTTTCCTATCACAACCACTACCAATGAAAGATAGGAACAACTTAATCAAACCTGTGATGCTGGTAATACCTTGCTTGAGCAAGTCAGCACCCTCTTCAAAGATTTTAGAACCCGATTGCCATGCATTGATGATATCTTGTGCTTGCTGTACTGCACCAACAGCACTTTTTACTGTATCAATAACACTCTTAACCGAATTGATGATCTCTTGAACTTGGCAGATTACGCTATCAATGACACCCTGAACACCTTGAACAATCATTGCTGCTCTATCAAACAAACCATCAAGAAAACCATTAAGGAGGTTTGTCAATGATCCGATTGGATTTGAAATGTATCCAGCAAGATTGCTATCAATATTACAAAGAGATGCTAAAATTTGTTGTACTGCCGTCTGAACGACTGCCAACATAGCAAGAGGAATACCAGTAGCACCAGAAATAAACGTAGCAATATTAAGACTTTCTGCTAGGTTAGAAACATATTGACGAACAGCAGAGACCACTTGACTAAAAACTGCACCAAGGAAGTTTTTAATCTTCCCCATGAGTTTTTCTACTGTTACAATCTTACCACTAACAACGTCAAGAAAATCTCCATCCTCACCTTTGACTAGAGTTCCTGCGGTATCAGCAAGATCTTCAATCAAGTAAGAGAGTTTATATTCAAGAGTTTTCCAAGGTCCACCAACACCATTAGCAGCAGGAATTGGTTTCTCTGGTTGTCTAGGTTTATGAGGATTACCACTACTTCCATTAACACCAGGTTGAACACCTAGATTATTAGGAGAACCAGAACCACCAGGAGTTGTAGTTCTAGCACCAGGAAGTGACACCGAGTTGTTATCACCTTGTCTCGCATACCCTTGTTCTGCCGTCCTTGCAGTGACACTATTGGGAGCACCAGGACTCAATGCTGCAGGATTAGGTGAAACACCAGGTTCCATGAATTCACCTGTAAAGGCAAATACTTTATCGGTTGCTGTTTCAGATGATTTCTGAACACGAAGGACACCAATTACAACAGGCATCTGTGCAGATTCACCATCCATAAAGAATCCCATAACAATCGCACCAGGTTGCAATTGTCCAGAAGATTCACCCTGACCATCATTGCCTGGTTGACATGTATGCTGCAAGACTGTTGCCCATGGCAATTTATCAGTGGGTAGATCTGCTGTAGTTCCACCACGAACATTGGTATAATAACCAAGGACTCTTACTTTTACACGACCAAGTTCCATGGGATCTTGATTATCTTCAACCTCACCAACCCACCAGAAAAATCCATCTTTACCGACAAAATTTACTACTGGTTCTTTAGTGATTCCCTCAATAGTTGCCATATTGCTTCAAATCCTACATTTTTATTTATTAAGGTATCCGTTCAGTTCCAACCATTCACGAGTTTTGGGTGTTGGTTCGTAATCTGTCCACATTGATTTGTTAGCACAACTCTGAAGTGCTTCCATAGTCATGCCTTCAGTTCTACCTGCCCATTGTGCTTCTGCTTCCCAAGGCACAGCGTTTGATGGATATGTACGTTCTGCAAGTGTACGCCACAACATAGGAACCGAATCTTCAGGCATAATGATAGCAATAAGTGAGTTATCAATAGTGCCTGCCATACAATCTTGTGCAGCGTGCCATCCTTCATGACGCATTAACATCATCAATGTACCAGGATCACCCATGTGATCACGATTCAAATAGAAGTTATTAGAGACTGTGTGATAGACACCACGATGATTGATTGGGAAATACTTAGCATCAGCAAGATATACCTTGACACCAATCTGATTGAGTGTCATCAACATCATGTTGAACTCTGCTGAGTATTGTGTGTATGCTTCAGTATTAGGATACTCTGCAGAGATATCCAATAGAGAGAATACTTCATCAACATCCTCTTTACACTCACGTAGGAGCATACAACCCATAGCATCGTATGACTTGAAACCTTGCGTGATCTTATCTTCATTAGCAAATGCTGGTGGAGTAAGAGTCAGTGCTGCTGCCAATAATACATTACGTAGTTTCATTCTTTTGAAATGTGTTTCATTCTATTCTACCATAACATTGCCAGAAATGCTAATCCGATCTTCATCACACTTATAAAAAGGATACACTGTGTGACTTAACTTAGATGGGAACAGCAACATTGTACCTTCATATGCTGGATCCATATTGTAAGTATAAGATAAATTCTCACCCAAAATATTTTGATATCCAATCTCAAAACTTGAAATTGCTCTGGAATTTACTCCCGTAGCAATAGGCAATTTTCTTTGATCTTCAAATTTAGTTGGGATTTTCATCCATATTACAAAACTGAATATACCTGTATGTGTATGAACAGGATTAAATTCTGTTTGTTTTTGGTAGTTTACCCAAATATCTGCCAAACAATACTTTACTTCCCGTTTAATTGGAAAATTATATAATGGATCGGCAAACTCATCTACGTAAAATGCAATTGTAGGAGTTAATACTTTTTTAAAAAACCAATCATTCTTGTCAATTATTTTGTAACTAGAGTCTATGTTACCTGCTAGTTTACTACGTAAAGACGTGCCGCCAATGGCAATGATATCCCATAAGAATTTCATTGCTTCAGGTCTTAATTTTTGCTCCACCCAACCAATGTTAGGAGGACGAATAGATTTCATCATAATAATTTAGCATGGGCGAAGAGGGGATCGAACCCCCGACAACTTGAATGTAAATCAAGTGTTCTACCTCTGAACTATTCGCCCTTCATACGGGTAAAACGATAAAACTTATCGCTACCCCAGACAAAGTTACCTTCATCATCATATCCTTGATCCATACTATGAAGTTTATGCCCAAATAGTTGAATGTGAGATACTACTCGATGACCCCTATATCCTCGGCATTCATCTCCAAGAAGACTGCCTTTCCACATAGTTCCATCGAATGTAAATATCATATCACAAATATCGTGAGGTGTCCAGTCCATGTGATAGTTATGCATTATAACTTTAGTATCAGAAACTACCTCTAGTTTATGATACTTACGCCTATATGGATCGTATGCACCTCTACACCTTTTATAATTCATTGATTCATAACCACCTTCAATCTTTTGCCATACAATGTTTACTGTAGCAAAATTTTGAGGATCTGATTGTGCTTGTGCTTTGTTAGACCAATGACCAAGTATGTATTTTTCAAAATCCACGTTCAATCTTCATAGACTAAACATTCTGGTTCTGAAGGATTCTGATCACAAAAGAGTTCTAGGTAAGTGGGATCATGATGATCTCCTGCTTCAATCTCTGCCTTGTGATGTTCTGCATAATCTTCCAATTCATGTAGTTCGCCTTCAATGTGACGACGCTGATTGGGAGAGATCATAGGATTGTCTAGGATCTCTTTATCCTGTTGGATGTGTT
>Ga0181369_1000115_pt1 | contig 22157 bp, 24 predicted proteins | sample LowvirmetaG_8_FD_130088 | JGI IMG/M metagenome (GOLD analysis project Ga0181369, IMG submission 130088) | Marine viral communities from the Subarctic Pacific Ocean - Lowphox_04 viral metaG | ecosystem: Environmental > Aquatic > Marine > Oceanic | place: Subarctic Pacific Ocean | collected... | reverse complement strand
GATCTTTCAATTAATTTTCCTAATTTTTCAAATTTGTCTTTTGGTAAATTTAATTGTTTAAATAAAGAATGTATCGATCTACCTTTTTTATTAGATATCCAACAATGCCATGGATTTTGTCCTTCACGATTTGTATTTAAATCAATTTCTAGTTTAGGCTTGTAATGTGAAGTAAATGGAGAAAAGAACGCAACATTATTACCAGATGTTGGTTTACCTTTACCTAGTACAGATTCTAGCAATTGAAGTAGTTTAAGATTCTTCATATAATCTATTATAATAAAATTTACTGAAAGATCAAAAGGATTGGTATTATATAATATAGGTTAGACACAATTATAATCGGTCTAACGAATCATCATTTAATAATATACATTATATTAAACGATTTCATCTTTTTATTAACTTACATTAAAAAAATAATGAATATTTTTCAAAGATCCAATCATAATGCAAAAAATTTTGTTGCAATCGGTGTTTCGCCTTCTTTACAACATTCATTTAACCACTCTTCCGGCATATCTTTTTTTGCAACGTGTGTTATTCCTATTTTATTTGCATACATTTCATATGTTGTTTTTGAACCCTTTGAAATTTTTTGATTAGGATTTTGAAATATAATTCTTAAATCAATATCTGGATGTGATGCTAAAACATGTTTCATTTTTTGTCTATCAGTGCTTGTCCATCTTCCTTTTGTTTCAATATACATTGTGTTACCTGATTTTTTTGTAAATATAAAATCCGGAGTATATTTTGAATTCTTTTGTGGAACTATATATTGTAATGTTTCTTTTTCGTAATTAACTGGATATTTTGCTTCTTTGATTTGATCTGCTACTTTTAATTCTAGTCCAGATCGATATCCATATTTGTACGCCGCTTGGCGTTGTTTATTATTAGAGTGCCAATGATTTTTCATAACTTTTTTCTTTCTACCAGTCAATCATTACTAATTGACCATTCCATAACATAATATTATCAGGTTTAAAATCTAATGAGTATTCTAAATCTCCAATACCTGTCTTTTTTACTTGTTGTTCTAACGCTCTTAAAAAACTAATTAATTTTATATTATAATTTCTAGATGATTCTGTATTTAAAAAGTCAAAAATACTTGTTTCTAATCCTTGACTTCTTGCAAATTCTTTAAAGTCTTCATAATATCTAGAAATTTCATTTTGTAAATTATTTGGTAATTTATCTGCACGAGACATTATATATATTCTTTTTTCCGGATCTGCATAATGTACTGGAATAAATGCATTATACTCATTATATCGTCCTACAATAACTCCAGCTACTGCTACTTCGTCCGGTTCTGTTGTTATTTTAAATAATAAATCTTCACCATTAATATAATATACTTTTCCATTATCTCCACTATTCAAAAATGTAAGATCTTTGTTTTTTATTTTTTGTAATAATCTTACAGCTTCTTTTTCAGCTATTTCATTTAATAAATTACGTAATTGAATAGCCATTATATTTTACCTCCCCTTCCCCTATCTAAATCAATTTTCATTCGAATATTTAAATTAATATCTGTTCTATTTAATATTGGATTTGCTAATTTTCCTATCATCAACATTTGACCTTTATCATTAAACATCCCAATTGTAGTTATATAAGGTGCGAAAGAACTGCCGGTAACAAATCCTTTTACTGTAATATTATCGTCTTTCAAAGCAGATGGATTTAATGTAACATTAAAATCTCCTTCATCAATTTGTAAAAACATTGAATGTTCATATCTACGAACTGTACTTCTGTATGTTGCTGTATAATTTTCGTTAATTAAATTATGATAACGATAATCTAATGTAGATATTACTATAAATCCTGTTTGTCCGAATACATTTCCTACTTTATTATTTTGAAGAAATTGAGGTATATTAGCCTCTAGAGCTCCATTATAAATTGTTTGTACTTGGGCATCTGTTAATACAAAATCATATATTCTAATTTCATCTAACGATCCATTTAAATAATTGTCTGTATTGCTATCTAATGGCCCAAATCCACCAACTGACAGTTTATTATTATTATTTATATAATTAGTTGTATTTTGATCATTGCGTATAAAACCATATGGATTTCCTGCAAATGAATTTCCATTTATACTTGTTTGTAATATATGACCTATTTTTTGACAACATACAAAATTCCAAGCTCCATTTATTAAATCTGAAGAAATTTCTGTTGCTTTATTATTTTCAGAGCTCTGTACAGAAAATAATATATTAACTTTTCCATTTAATGCTCCTGACTGACCATGAGAATTAGTTTCTAACGATGATGATAACATAATTTTAAATGGATATTGTTGATTACTAGAGGTTTCTGATTTAGCTACTATTAATCCTGTAGACTCAACTGGAGTAGAATTTTTTGCAGGATATATCCAAAATGAAATCGAATAATCATGATCTCTATCATAATACCCTTCTATATCAGATTGAAAATAATTTGATCCAGAAAAAAATGCTGATAATCCTATAGGCTTTTTCTGTCCGTCTCTTGTTGTAACACCTGGTTGTATATTTAAATTATGTGAATCATATTGAATTTTACTTTTATCAAAATAATGATTAAATCCTTCGGAAAACATTGGAAAATCTTCTAAAAAACTAGAAGACATAGCATTAATATCAAATATATTTCCATGTCTATCAGAATTTAACGTTAATGATCCATTAGTCCATGTAAATGAATCAAGTTTAATTCCATCTCCAAATCGTTTTTGAGGAATACTAAAAATTGAAGCTGTTTGATATAAATACTTTTCTACTTTATTTAAATTTGTTGGACCAAATGTTTTTGCTGGCTCATTTTTGTATTTATAAAATAAATGATCAATTGAATAATATGTATTAAATTGATATGAATTGTCAATGTTTAAAGAAAATGTTTCATTATTATCAATTAAAATTTTGGGTAATGTATTTACATATACTCCTTGTAACGGAAGAAATCCATCTTCAACAGCACTTGCAGAAGTAAATATAAATTGTTTATTTGCTTCAAATGGATTAACTTTATAATCAACTGAGTCTAGTTTTTTAAATACAGTTGGTACCGTACCGTTATAATTAGTGATATCTGTATTTTGATTACTCATATTAGAAAAAACCCGTTATATATTTATTATAAATATAACGGGCCTTAATTCCATGTAATTATTTTTAGTAATCTAATTTTACTCTCAATAATGCTTCTCTAGAAAATGATTTTAATAACGGCTTACTTAATTTAGCAACAGCTAATAATTCATTTTTACTATTATATAATCCAACGGTTGTTATATATGCTTTTGGATTATTAACAAATGTTGATTGTTTTAAATCTCCAACTGATCCAGTTACATATGAAGGATTATTTGAAAAATTAAAACTTCCATTTTTTACTCTTACAAAATAATGAGTACTTGTTATCTCTTGTTCATTTCTTGCTTCAAATCCAATGTTTCCGCTAGTCGCAGCTGACGAACCTGATATTGAATTAAATAATATAAAATGATTATTACCTTCTGCTGTTGCAGAATTAGTAGCACTTAAATTAGTATTAAATCCAACATGTTGATCTAACATTTTTCCATCTAATACCATAATACCATGTAATGGATAAAATAATCCATAATATGTAGCAGTACTAGATCCTCCTGGAGAATGTACTCCATTATCGATACTTCCAGAAACAATATTATAAACTATTCCTGCACTAGTATTTGTTCCATTCGAATTAATACTAGAATCATCAATTAACGTTACTGTTTGACTACCACATGCAACACTTCCTGTTGCATTTGTATCATGTGATGTAATAGACTGTAAAGGTAGCTCCCAATTTCCAAAATCTATTTTTTCTTTTTGTCTACTTCTTTGTATATTGACAACATATATGTAATCAGTACTACCAGATCCAGCTGTTACAAATCTTGTTGCATCTTTTTCTAATAATAATTGTCTATATTGCGAATAAATAGCTTGTGCTGCAGGAGTTTCTTGTGTTCCTAATTTTGAAGATCCTTTTCCTTCAACATGACCATATGCTAATGCAAATTGAACTTCTCTTGTTTCTACATTTGGAGCTGCATCTATTACGTCTACATAATGTCTTATCTGAGAAACAGTTTGCAAAGAAGAAGTATGAAATGTTGCTAATGATCCTAAACCTCCACTCCATAATCCAGCTGTAACTATTTCTTTTTGTTGTGTAACAACATCTTCGTCTGGATTAAAACTTGAATATGTTTGTCCTGATACACGAATTGTTGGTATATTAGAGGGTTGATTAGCTTGTAAAAACTCAGCTTCATCTGCACCAGCATCTAACGAAACTTGTTGACCCGTAGTAGATCTTGTTTCCATTTGACCATGATTTGGTAATGTTTTTAAATTATTAATTAAATTCATTTGTTTTCCTATTTATTCTAATTTCTATCTATATGAGTTACCTCTATTTTCTTCTCTAAATCCAATATCTTCTTTTCTTACAGCTGTAGCTGCAACTTCTTTCTTAACTTTTATATTAATAGTAGTACTACCACCAGTTTCGTTAGCTATTATAGTTACAGTTGCTTCTTTATCTGATAAAACTTGTGGTAATGCAGTAACTTGGAACTCAAATCCTGCTACAGCAACACTTTGTTTATCTGCATTCGATCCTAATAAAGTTGGAGCAGTTGGTAAATTTCCTGGATTTGACAATTGTTTCGTTACTGATATATCTGCAACAGTACTGTCAGATAAAATTGCTGTATATCCAAATGTTGCATTTCCTCCTTGAAAATTACTTGTATTTGGACTAATGATAGACGAATCTCCTCCAGCTAATAAACTTATCGAAGCATTTCCAACTGTTATAACTGGTATTCTTGTTGTAGATTTTGGCAATGTAACTAATTTATGTTTCAATGCTTGAGTCTCATCTGGTATAGCTTCTACTAGCGGCAAATTTTCTATTAATGCTCCGTAATAACTAGATCCTAATGGATGATTAACATTCCATAAGCCATAATCTACTTCATCATCTCCTAACGCAAATTGCGTAATATTAAAATCACTACTTCCAGCAGCTAATAATTCTCTTCCTTTTTTTGTAAGTATTGCGTCTACTGTTATTGTATTATTATTTAAATATCCCATATTGTATATACCTTTTATTTTTAATAAATATTATCATCTAAACTTTTTTATTATTTTTCATATCTTCTAGGTTCTTCGCCTGAAGATCCTTTTCTTTTTCGACTTTTTTTCTTCTTTAATTTCTCAATAACAAATGCACCAGTAGATCCAGGTTGTGATAATGTTATTTTATTTGGATTAATATCTGTAAATTCAACTACTGGGCCGCCATCTACTGTTTTAAAATCTCCTTCGAATCGAGTAGGTTCAATATTAAAATCTTTTCCAATTAATTTTGATCCCATATATAAAGAGTTAGATCCTCCATCAATATTATAATCCTGAATATCTGCAAATGAATAGCTAAAATGTATTATTGTTTTAGAATTAACTGACAATGTAGATCCATATTGCGAATTTCCATATGTTGCGGTACCATAACCTGATGATTGACCTAATTCAATACTAGAAGAAATAAATTTTTTCTGATATATATTAGATTTTCTGGAATCTAAAATAATAGGAGATACTGCTTCTGATTCCCAATAAGGCGTTACATCAGTTACCCATGTTCCGTTTTGTCTACGCAATGATGTTTTTTGATATGACGCGGATGCATATGAATCACTACTAGATGTTAAATATGCAATTAAATTATCTGATATACTACCATCAATAGTATTATTTCTATAATCATCTATTATTAAATTACTACTTAAATCATGAATAGATGAAGTAATATTTTTCTCAGAGTCAGATAAAATAATTTCAGTATTATATGTTTCATTAAATTTAGTAAAATATCCTATATCTGTACTATCTTTACTTCTTTCTAATAATGTTGGTTGTAATAATAATCCTTTTATCTTTTCAGCTCGAGCTGGTAATAATTGATCAATTTGTGAAAAGAATGTTAAATCAAATAGTTTAAATATACTTAAGAAATCATTTAAATTACTTTTATCTTTATATTTTTTCCAATAAGTATTTGCAAATTTTTCTAAAACAGAATAATTTCTAGAGTCATTATCAATAGGATCTCCAATATAATCTTCTAAATTAACACGACCTAACTGTGAAATAATATCTTCATTAATTATTGTTTGAGGAGAATAAAATACACCTAATTTAGGAGAATCTTTTGGAGCAGTATCATATTGACTTTGTTCTGCTCTATTATTTACAGATAACGGAGCAATTAATTTATTTTCTTCTATTCTAATCTTATTATCATCGAATGTATCATTACCGACAGTGATAGCATCATAAAAATATGTTTCTTCAAATGAGTTATATGGATTTGAATTAGACCAATTAAAAAATGATGCTGATATATTGGATTCATTTGGTTCAATTCCTAATAAACTACTAGTTAAATTATGATTTACATTTTCAGTCAATGGTAATCTAAACAATAATTCATTATATGTATCTATGTTACCGTCATATGCTCCCGGTGCTTTTGTATGATTGGAAAATGGAGCCAAATCTAAACTTGAAGTCCATAATCTAAATTCTTGTAATTGTCCTTGTAATCTAGATCCTCCATTTCCACCTGGTTCTCCACCTAATATAACTTTACCAGTACTAGGAAAACTTCCTGTTACTGATGCTGAAACCGTAGTTGTAATTTTTCCAAATTTTGATTTTTGAGCTATTAATTCTAATGTTCCGTTATCAGAACCAGATCTTAATAAAGTATTTACAAATTCTCCATCAAAACAATCTATTAATCCTGACGCTGTTGTGTTTATTCTAATAGTTCCTAAAGTACCACTGTTAAAATCAATTGTAACATTGTTTCCACCAACGGAATATAAATTCATAGTAGATGGCATCGATGGATTTGTTAGTACATTATCTGTTCGGAATCTTAACTCTACAGAGCGAATTTGACCAGAATAATCTATTTCAGTAGTACCAGCTGAATTATTTATTAAATCTAACGCATATTTTAATTCATGTGACTCATATATAGGAGTTCTTGTTAATTTAGGTCCTCCATATTCATTAATTGAAATCATTGATTGGGGAATTCCATAACATGATAATAAAGCTTTGATACTTCGTTTAGTTCCTTTCGATTTTAACAAATATGGCAAATTATTAACAATACGTCTCCATACATGAAAAGTCATGTCTTTTCTGGACACACCAGGATCTCCAACAGATAAGGATCCAGTTATTGGTGTTCCTAATTCAGTTGTTCCATATAAATATTCCCATAAATCTGCACCTTGATTACCTATGGATAAATTCCATCCAAATTGTTTTGCAACTTGATATAATAATTCATTAGGAACTCCTCGTTTTGGATGTTCATCACGTTCGTAAAGTTTTGATAAATATTTTACATATGTATATAGAATGTCAAAATGATGTCCTAACATGTTAACAAATATATCCATATCCGAATTATTTGAATCAAATCTTATAAATTCTGGAATACCTTTTGTTAATATATTATTATTGTAATTGTCATATAAACTAGCAGAATAATATAATGCATTGTACCATACATTAAATTCACTACTAGTAACAGACATGATACTATATGGTATGGTTGAATTACTTTTTGGAGCTGGTTGAATATAACTACCTGTTAATTCAGAAACATTGATATCGTTAGATAAATAAATATCATGTGTAAAATCTATAGACGAAGATTCGTAATACAAATATTGTTCAAATTCATCAAATCCAGATATTAAATTTGTTTTTAATATATTAAAATCATTTGCATTTGTTGTTGAAATATTACTAGTAATATTTGAAATTACATTTGATTGAGAAACATATGTTTCAATTAAACCTAGTTTATATTTAAAATTTGCAACACGTTCTGCTGCAGAGCTATAAAAAACAAAATTATTAAAGTCATGATACTGAATATTTAAATCAATTCCAGATAAACTTCCGGAGAAATATGAGTCAATTATTTGTTGAGATGTTTGTATTGAAGATCCTAACAAGTCATTCCAAGATTTTAAATCTGTTTCTGTTGATATACTAGTAGCTTCTGAATTAGCTTGCCAATTAGGACCTGATAATCTATTTATTTCGTCTAATATTGAATCAGCTAAAATATGTATTGAATCAACATAAGGAAGTTTATCTTCCTTAACTACCCAACATTTAAATTTTTCTTCAATATTAGAGTCTAAAGGTTTTAATAATTTTACATATAAATGTTCTCCAACAACTACACTATTAACAAATTGCGCACAATTATTTTGACTAAAATTTAATATATATGTTTCTGTAACATTTGGATTATTTTTGTTTCCATTTTCATATGTTTGTCGTACAGATGAAGCATATGATGCTATCTGCGAAAGTCCTATTTGATTTTCTTTATCAATTAATGATAACTTTACTTCTGTACGATCAGGTGATATTTCAGAAATTTTTAAATATTGATTATCATAATTACCAATTAAATTTGTAAAAAAGTTTAAAACAAATCTAAATTTTCCTGCAGTAATACCTAAATTATTGAATTCATCTAATATATTAATATTTAAAATTCCGTATGGAAATTTTTGATCATTACTAGATGTAGAACTTCCAAAATATTGTGTAGGAATATCTGATATTGCAGTTATACTATGATTTCCAGTTATCCATGTTTCATTTGAATATACATGTAATTCAATACGTTGATTAGAACTAGGCAATAAAGTAGATACATGCGATATTCGATATCTAGGAAATTTTAATAAATCATAGTCTAATTTATCTATTCTGTTTGCACTTAATGCTTTTTTTGCAGCTAATAATTCGTCTTTATTTGAGTAATTTTTAAGCATAATATTTAATCATAATCCGGTCTATAATCCAACCAATATCCTCGATCATTTGTATAAATGAGTCCATATGGATTATCTGTACGTATATTGCTAGCATATGGTTTTTTAACAAAAGATAAAGTAAGTGGATTTTCTGGTGACCCGGCATACGCTCCTTTTTGTTGAAATCTATATTGTCTATTAGGTTCTGATTTTAATGGATCTTTAACTGAAGAAACACGCAATAATGCAGTACTTTTATTTACAGAAGCAATATGAGTAGTACTAGTTATAGGAGCGCTAGTATTATATGGACTATTAACTACATCTGCTTTTACCGATATATAATACATATCATATGGAGCAATATCATTTGGATCTACTAAAAATTTAAACGAATGTTTCATTGAATATGCATAAAATCTTCTATCAGTATTATCATCTCCAGATATAAACCAAGAAGCTTGTTTTTCTACTCCTGGAGACTTTCCTGCTGAACCTCCGTCATAATTAGTATATCCCCATTTCATTGGATCAAATAATAACGTAGTACTTCCATTCTGAAAACTAGTATTTAATTTCCTAACATATCTCCCAGCTGAAGGACTACTATATCCAGAATATCTATAACCTCTATTATTTACACCACCAGAAGAACCTACCCATGGCCTCCATTTTTGTTTCATAACTCTACTTAAATATACAAAATAATTAACATTATAATCATCATTTTTTATCTGAGTACGTAAATCAAGTTCAAATAACAAAGTTCTTGCTGAATCTTTTAAATATTTTACCATATCTGGCGTAATAATATATTCATTACGGTCAGTATCAATAGCATGACCATTTATTGTTTTATCAAATGGAACAGTTATACGCTTATCCGGATTTAATTTTAAATTAGCACTATCCATTGAGTTTGATATTTGATATAATCCAGAAACAGGATCATATCCTAAATCATTTATATTAAAATCAATATCGAAGTCTAGGTCTAATTCTCCGCTTGATTTAATTTTAGGAGGAAATTTAAAAAATTGAAATTGTGTATCAACTGCATCAATAAATGATTTATTTGTATATGTTTCTGTTATTGGCTCTATTAATAAAGGCTGTTGATTTATGTTGTCCTGTTGAAATTCTAAATTGCCGGCTCGATCTCGTTTTAATATTTCATTTGTTGTGCTAGTTAACCCATCTTTAATATATTTTTCTTTCGAGCTAGGTAAAACTGCATTTGGTATAGTTTGATTAGTAGGTACAGTAGATGATATATTTGAAGATTGCTGTTTTCCGTCTCCATTTTTATTTTGACTGCTTTTTATTGGACCTGCAGATAAAGCATCAATTCTAGAAAGTCGTTGTCCAACCCTAGGATATTTTTTTAAACTTTTTATCATTAATTTACCTAACTACTTTAAAATAAAAATCGTCGTCAATAATTTCTTCGTATATTCCAGAATCAATTTTAAATATTAATCTATAATATCGTTCCGGCATTAATCCAGCTGTGTCTAAATTAATAAAATTACTAGTACTGTCACAACTTATTTTTGTATAATCCTTATTAAATGGTATAACAACTTCTTCTGATCCTGCATCTGTTATTGAATAAAATGAACTAGTAGGTAAAAATTTTACCGTAGATTCAGGGAATTGATTTGTTGGCGACTTACTAGGATATCTATCTCGTGCGAATATTCGTATTTTATTAACACTAGTATCTTTATATTCTTTCTTAATATTCGTGTATATTTTATATGATTCAAAATTAATTTCTGACATCGATCCTGTATCGAATGTTGAATCATCAAAAAACATAATTAATTTTGGAACATATACCGTATGAGTTTCACGACTAAAAAAGCTAACTTGTCCTTGAGTGTTAAGATTGAGTTCGTCGACATCTGAAAATTGTAATAAAAATCCATAATTTGGAATTATTTTACCATTCGATCCAGATTGCCATGTTTTAATAGCAGAAGTAACATCCATGTAAATATCAGTATTTCTAATAGTTTGTAATGGATCTAGATCACTAACACGATCAAATGATTGAGAAAATACCATTTGTAATCCAGAATTTGGATCTTGATATAAAGAACTTCCACCGGTACCAGAACCAGATATGTATATATTACTTCCATCAACAAATTCATTAGGTAATAAAGAAGAACCGGAAGACCAAATTGATCCTGACGTTGGATAATTCCACGTACATCCGTTTTTAATTTTAGGGTTTGAATTTACAAATCCTAAACCATTATCCCATTGATCAGCAATCATTTTAGCATGTATATTATAATTCGAAGGAAGATTTATTGCATGAGTTGTATGTAATTGTAAAAAGAACTTACAATTGTTAATATTAACATTATATTTTGTTAATGATTTAGTTACTTGTGTTATATCAAATTGAACTAACGATCTTGTTTTTAAATAATTAGTTCCGCCAGTAGTATCACGCTTTCCAATTTCTAGAATTTCATCAAGTCCAGCATTAAGTTCTTTAGAAGCTTCTAAAATAGTAGTGTCTTGGGATGGATATAATATTTTAAACATTTTTTATTTTTCTATTAATTTGCATACGTTACAGTAGGTGATCCAATTACTCCTGTTACGTGCCAATATGTTCCATCACATATCAAATCATATTGATCTCCAGTAAAGGTTCTAGAAGATCCTATTGCTAGTTGAACAAAAGGTCCATTTGACTTTTGTAATGTAGTGGCATTAGTAGTAAGAATACGGAATAAGGCTTTTTGATCAGAACCATCAACAAAGATATTAAATGGTCTTGCTAATGCCGCTGGACTAGTAGCAGTATCTCCCACTAATCCAATTATAATTTTATATGCAGTACCAGGCGTTACATTATTTGGTCTAGGCAATTTAAATCCAATTCCATTTGAACCTTGATTACCATCGGAGGGAACTATTAATACATATATAGAATTTGAATCACCATTTACATCAAATGTTATTGTCGTATCATTTGGTACTTGGGAAGTAATTATTTTTGATTTGTTCCCTGATACAGTCCCGGTGAAAACAGTATTTCCTGTAAACGTAAACGACCCGGATGGAGTTAAATTATACGCATGAGTTCCTTTTAATGCATCAATCGATTGCGATATATGTGCAGCTTGAATTGTTCCTGAATTAGTTATGCCTGATGTTGATAATGTTAGTGCCATAATTTTATATAAATATTTTCATGTTAATATGTTGTTACTTTTCCTTTAATATCTTTTTTAGGAAATTTAATTTCAAATATACTAGGATCTAAACTAGGATATATAATACCCTGTTTTGTTGCAGTTTCTAAATTATATACATTACCAGAATAATTTTCTGTCTTTTTAAATAAATTTTTAAATTGCAGTCCTACTACGTTTTGTACTCCTTTTGAATTAGCTATTATTTGCATGACTTCTGATTTTATTATCGGTTGATTAATTTGCCAATTATCTATTCTAAAATATGTTTGTAATTCATTTATACACGTTAATAACACTTCATTTGAATTATAATTAGGCAATACAGTTATTTCAAAATCAATTCCAAAATTAATAATAAATGCATTTTTAATATTAATAGCATCTGTTAATATTCGATGATAATCTAGATATGTCTTTAAATTTAATTTAATAGCTTTATTTAATTCGGTTAATTGTTTATCTGAATTATATCCTAATACATATAGATTCATAGCCAATGGATTAGCAATACGATTATCTTCTAATTGTTCTTGATCTATTTGGTCATCTGGAACAATATATGCTTTTGACACACTTCCAAATTTTGCTGGCATAGAATAACATCTAACAAGATAATCTTGTTTTGTAACTAATCGATTTTGAGTTGCAAAATTTGCAGCTGTGTTATTTTTTATATCTTGTAATGAATCTTGTTCTTTACCTCCTCGAGCAGGTCCAATGTTATTAATTGAAATAGATGATTTAACAAAATTAACCATTGCTATAGCATTTGTTGAATTTGGGTCGTCACGAAATGATACAAAATCTATTTTATTAATAGTATTACTATCAACATTGTCAGATAATCCATTACCGGTGGAATATGTTACATTTAATGTTGTATTTGAAGGAGCTTCTCCATATGCTTTTGTATATAAAAAATTTGAAGGATCAATATCAACATTTATGTTTTTTCTTTGTCGTTCTAATCCATTACCTACATTTGATGGATTAGGAATTATTTCTTCATCATTATTACTACTTACTCCAGCACCAAATTGAAGTTCCATTTTATTATCTGATCGTAATCTTCTTATATATCTTTTAGCAACTTTTTTCATTTTTAATAGATACGGAGATGAGTCACGAAATTGAAATGTGTCTGGATCATTTTCTTTTACATTTAATACTTCTTGAAAAACGGTATCTTGTGCTAAATATGGAACTTCTGTCCATGCATCGCCATCTGTTTCAGTAACTGATATAATTTCTATTACATTTTCTTCTGGTAATACTATTTTATCATATGCTTTTGCAGATTCAAAAGAAAAACTTTTTGTTTTAATAGTTCCAGATACTGCTTGTACTTCTTTCTTTAAAAGATAATATGTAGGCTCATTAGTAGAATCATCTACTTCATAAATAGTAACTTCTGTTGGACTAACAGATGAAGATAAATTAAAATCTACTGATTCTAATGTTCTAAATTCTGCAGTTCCTTGATCTTGAGATACTCGCATTCCAGCGTTAATTGATAATGCATAATCAAAGTTTGGTTTATTATTAGTTCCAGATCCTACTGCAGGAATTAATTGAAAAACATTTAATTTAACATGGGAAGGAACTGCGTTTAATGGCTGATATCCTAACATATTAGCTAGATTAATTATATTTCCTCTTTCTTGAGCTTGATTTAAAATTGATTCTTTTAAACTAGTATCTGCATAAAATGATAAAACATCTCCAACATATGCTGCTAATTCTAAGAACAACATTCCAGGCGATGATTCATTAAAATCAGTATGTTGATTTGGAAAATATTGTTTTGTAAATTCAATAAGATTTTTTCGAAATTGATTAAAATCTTTATTCAAATAGTTTACATTTTTATTTACGTCCATTTAATAATACTCCTTTTATTCAACTGTTACTTGTCCTGATTCATTTGCTGATATTGTAATCGATGTTAACGCATCAATATTTGATACCGTATAATCTAATACAACCGTTATTATATTTGGTAATGGTGTATCATATATGACTTTAATTTTTTCAATATTAATATATGGTAACCATCTGTTAACAGAGTTACGTATTTCTTCATCTATAGCTATTTGTAATTGAGTAGTTTGCTGTTCAAATAAAAGAAATTTTAAAGAAGTTCCAAATTCTACTAGTTCATATCTTTCTCCTAATCCTGTTAAAAGTAAATTTTTTAAATTACTTTCGGATTGTTCCAATGTTGTAAATGTAGAATTAAAAACACGTTTACCATTAAACGGAAATTTTATTCCAATTGCAGAATTTGATTCAGATCTAATTTCACTATTTTCTAATCGGTATCCCATTTCCTTTCTTCTTATCAATTGCTTTCATTAACGTTGAGTAATCACGTGTCATTGCTTTTTGAATAACAGGATCTACTTCTAACGTTTGTCCAGTTTCTGGATCTGCCATTACAGAAGTTTGATTTATATTTTGTATGCTTCTGTTCATTCCAAATCCTTGAGCATCTTTTGAAGTCATCATAATATCTTCTGACATTAATGATGCATAATCAGCTACTTTGTTATTTTCTGTTAATCTTGTTGTTTCATTTAAAATATCTGAAAATTTATTTTCTTTGAATTTAACTTTATTATTAGACTTTTTTGATGTAACTGATTGTTTAGGCGAAGTTTTAATTTCTTGTATTGTATTTTCTAAACCTTGTTTTATTATTTCTGTAAGCTCTTGTTTAATAACTGTTCGAACTTCTTCGTTTATAACTTTTTTTAGTACATTAATAAATTTTTCTTGTTTCATGATTATTTCTTTTTATTATAAATATGTAATGTATAGATTTACGTATCAATCCATTTATTATTTAATTTTGGGCCATATATTTCATTTGTAATTTCATCTACATAATAATCACCGGATTTTCCTAGATCATTAGTTGGAGCTCCAGTTCCTTTAATTAATTGGGAAGGAGCTTCTTGTAGCGAACTTAACAAATCTTGCTGTTGATTAATTAAATCTTGTATTAAATCACCTCTTAAATCTATATCATCTATAGATACATTTTTTTCTTGATAAAATTCACTAGGTAATAAATCATTATAATCAAGATTTAATTTGTCAATTTCGTCTTTCAATTGTTTTGGCACTTCTAACAATTCATCACTAGTACTTCCATCATTACCAGTACCATTTGCTGCTCCAGAACAAGCAGATGCTAATCTAGTAGCAACCTGTGCCAATTGGGATACTGCCATATCTACACCAATATTTAATCTAGGAGGAATTCCTTCTAGTTGTCCTAATGACTTTTTTGCATTTTCAATTGTCATAGTTTGTACCATTGATAAATCAGATAATAATACAGCTTGTCCTACAATTGGTACTGTATATAATGTATTTTTTATTGCAGATGCTATTCCTATTAATGTCTTAAATAAATTGACATATTTCATAATTTGTGCAACGAGGTTTTGTAATTTTTTTAGTCTTTCTAATATATCATCTAGATTATCTTTTAATGCATCAATTCTAGGGTCATTACAATCGCAATCATCTGGTAGCTTTATTGAATCCTGTACTACTTTTAATAAATCTTCAATTAGTTTATTTATAAATTTTACAATTTTATCAACAGCTATACTAGTTAATACTGGAGGAATTAATGGAATTTTGTCTAATGGTGATGTAACAGGCATATTTTAATCTTTCTATTTATTTTTTCATGAAGTATCTTGAACTTAATATTGATTTTGGATTTGTTGCTGCAGATAATCTTTCTTCAACTTTTTTTATATAACCTTTAGCTGCAGGATTTGGTTCAGAAAAAACTCCACCGGTGCCATTAGTACCAGCTCGTAATGCTGAACATAAATCTAACAATGCTAATAATAACTCATGTCCATTTACCATTGGTTCAGCTGCATCGTCTCCGCCTAACAATACTTGTGCGGCATTTAAATTAATACGTTGTTTTGAATCAAGAATTATACTATTAGTTTTTGAAACTAATAAAATACGGTCTGCAATTCCTATAAATTGAGATTTATTAAATTTATTATATCCTCCAGATTTATCAGTTACTCCAGATAATTTTAAAGTTGATAATTGTTGAGATGTAGTTAAATAAAACGATGAATCGTCATTTGTTAAATGTTCTATACTATATTTTCTTCCATAAATATTATCTTGATCCGATTGTTTTTGTTTTGTAGTATTTGATAGTATAATTATTGGATTTGTAATTAATTTGTCATCATTTGTATTATCTACCCAATTCGGCTCTACTGCAGTATCTATGTCTTGTTTTATTTTGGATGATCCCAATCTTATTGTATTTCCAAAACGCCCTTGTAATAATAAATCACCCGTAAATGATTGTAAAGGATTAACAATTTTTGGTTCAATAGGTGGCGTAAATGTTTCTGATGATGCAGCATTTGGTAATAAATTATGATATATACTAGATTGAATTGGAAGTGTACATAAATAATACCATTGTAATTCTTTTCTAGATTTACCAGAATATTGATTTGGTCCGGAAAAGATTAAAATTATTTCTCCTTTTAAGGGTGGCTTTAAAATATTTAATGAAGCTGGCCTAGCACTTATATCATGTTGAGTAGTACTAGTATTAAAAATTTCAACTTTAACAGAATATAAATTTTGTTCGTCATTTCCTGTTTTTAAAGGTTCAACATCAATAACTTCTGCAATTTCAAAATTAACTTTAGTAAAAGTAGACATTTATGAATCCTTTTCTTGTATTAAATCTTTAGCTTTTTGAATTTTTTCTTGAAGTTCTTTATCTTCTTCTTCTATTTTTTCTATTTCATCTGTTAGCTCATCTTCAAATTCTTTAGATGCCATTCCTAGCAATTCTTTCTTTTCAGATTCACTTAATAGTGATGATTCTCCAGATATAGTCTGAGTAGTTGAAATATAACGTTGAGTAATAGCAGTTAATTTAACTATATGATCATCATTTTTTACTGCTACGTCTAAATATTCTTTTATTAAAGGTACTATAATAGTAGCATCTGACGCATTTCTTATAAGTGGTTGTAATTGTGATATCAATTGATTTATTTGTCTATCTTTTTTCTTTGAATTATGATAAACATTTGACATTAAATCAGCAAAACTAACACCTTTGAATAATTCTTCATTAATATCCATGGGAACATTTCCTTTAATATAAATATCAAAAGGGTAAATTCACGAATTCATTTTGTTCGTATTCTTTGAATTTTAGATTATATATGTTTTTTAGTACTTTAATAACCTTAGTAATATTATTAGTTTGCAATCCTGTACGTTCACGTATAAATACATATAAAGCTTTTTTATTATATTGCTCTATATTTTCTCTATTTTCAAATAGATACAATATTGAGTCAGCAACGTGTATATCTGATTGATTTGTAAATATTCTGTTAATATTTTCATAACAATAGTTAACATATGCATTCATGAAAAATTGTAAAAGTTCTTTCATTTCGTTGTTATGCATTTCTGTTACAATATTTCTTTCTTCGTCTATATCTATAGGATCTGATTCTTTTTTTAATTTTGCATATCCTTTTTGATTTTCTGCTATTAAATAATTAAATGCAGTTCTTGTATAATATGAGTATGCTTTACCAGCACTAGGATTGAATTTATCTAATCTCATTGTTAAGTATGTTACCAAATCTGTTTGTAAATCTTGAAAAGAAGAATTAATATAATCCGGCTTCATTTTATTAATAAGATTTTCAGACAACTTTAAAAAAGCAGGATATATAAATCTTCTATAAATTTTTTCTTTTAAAACCTGTTTGTCATTAGATCTATTATATGCTGCAACTGAATATTCAGTTATTTTTGTCCAATATCTATTACTTTTTTTCTTTTTTCTTGGCATTAAATTCTTCCTCTAAGTTAACTACTACTTGTTTCAATTGTTCAAATATCGTTCCTGTTTCATCATCTGCTTCAAAAGCGCCTTTGCTATCAATACGTTTTGCTTCATTTAATGAATTTTTAATTTGATTATACATGTATTGAGAATATTCTTCTAATTCTTGTATATAATCTTCTTGATCTGCAAATAATCCAGCTAAAGTATATGCTTTATACATAAAGTAAACTGCAGTTCCTGATGTTAATATAAAAAAAATTATTGTAATCATGAATCTCCAAATGTTTTAAATATATCCGTTATTGATTTGTCAATATCCGGATTTTGTTCTGCTAAATTTTTAATCGCTGTTTTTTTAGTTGCTTTTGTTTTTGCACTAACTGGATTTGGAGAATTATTTTTATGAGATCTCCATTTTTCATATTCTATCTGAGATGCCATATGATCTGCATGATGTAATAATAAAGGTAAATTAGTTTTTAATTTAGCTTGTGCTGATCTTGCAATAAAATATGGTTTATTAGCATCATCATATATACCATCATGTATTCTAATAGCTTGAAACTCATTCCAAGACATTTGAACTTGATATTTTTGAAGTAAATATATTGATAAATCAGGTACCATTGTGAAAGGAATATTTTCATTATGCTTATACATTCTTCCCATATTTTTTCTATGCCAATCCGATGTTTCTACTTGATATACTTCTCTTCCTTTTCCCGGAAATCCACATTTACCTAAATCATGATGCATGGCAGCAAACATCATTTCTTCTTTACTATAACCAGACATATCAGATCCCATACTACTCCATGAATCGTATAATTTTTCTACACAATCCATTACTCTAAGCACGTGGTCAATATAACCTCCAGCAAATGCATTATGATAATGTGCAACTGAAGAAGCAGGCATCATTACGATCCTTTCTTCGTAGTCATCATATAATTTATTTAATTTTTCTGATCTATCTAGAAATAATGTATTAACTCTATTTCTATATTCATCCCAGTTCGATTTAATTTTTTCAGCTTCTAACATAACTTTTTATTTATTATAATAAATTATTTGGAATATTCCAATATACCTTCTGCCATTTTAAATGTACAGAAAGAACAGACAACTGATAATGATGTTTTAGCTACTTCTACCATATTAGTACAGTTTTCGCATCTACATTGTAACTTTTTTGTTGATTTTTCTTTTTTCATGAAATAATATTTGTTTTACTTGATTTAGAATCTAAGATATCATCTTTAGATGGGGGATAATCTTCATTATATCTTTCTATTGGTCTAAATTCTTCCCATTCATCTTCTTCATGTTCCTCTCCTGGTAAAGGTGAATTCACATCTAAAATATTTTCTTTATCTTTAGTATGTATATCAAAAGCTTTATTAGCAGCAATTAATAAAACTACAGCTAATGGATCAAATACAAATATAAAAATTAATATAAACCAATTCACTACTTGATTCATAGGGCGATTTAATAATTCAGAAACATATTTTAATGGGCCAACTTCATTGGCAACATCTGAATTTGATTGTAAATCTAAAACTATTAAATCTAATTTAGTTATAGAATCTGTTAATCCTTCTATTTTTACAGACACTTTATTTCTTTGTGTTTTGAAATCATCTAATTGAGTTTGTAATACTTTTCTGGTTCTACTAGAAGTTGAAGTAATAATTTGATTAGTTTCTTTATCTCTCCATTGAATTTTATTATTAGAAAGACCTTTTGTTAATTCTGTTATCGAACTAGCTAATTGTATTTTTTCAGATATGTATCCATCTAATTGTTCATTGTATCTAGATTTCTTCATTTCTATTACAGATATTTCTTTGTCCATTACAAATAATTCGTTTGCTGTTTTCTGATATGCTGCAGTTAGAAATCCATAAATTCCTATAGAAGTTATTATCATTAAAATTAATACAGCTGATGTTAAATATAATTTAAAAAGAAAATTAATTTTTTTCCAATATCTATGAAGATAAGTTGCTGCTATAAGTTTTGAAGCTTCTAACGTCCCAGCCATTATGGCAACTGATATTGCAGCTGCTGAAAATAATTTACTAATTCCGTATACACTATAATATGCAGCACTAGATGCTAGAGCTAATGCTGCAATTAATACTAAATACGGAAAAAATTTTTTCATTATTTTCTTAGAAATTCGCCTGCTTTTTCTAATTTTGTTAGTGCAGCAGATAAATTATGTAAAGCTGAATTTGTATCTAAATGACCATTTTCTAATGATCTTCCCATCATTCTTACAATATCAGCTGAGTCAGTTATTAGATCCTGAACTTGTTCTTTGTAGATAAATTTTGACATTTTATAACCTTTTTAATTATTTTTTAAATATTAACAAAAATTCACGTACTGCAAATCCAAATGCAATACCGGAATAAAATACATTTTTGTCTAACAATAATAATACACCAATACCGCCTATTGCAGCGGCTTTAAACCATGACGAATTTACTATATTTTTAACTTTATCCATGTTTTTACCTTTCTTGTTTTATCCTATATAAATATATTATAATAAAAAAAATGACATTTTACAATCAGATATGAAAACTTATTTTTGATATATTTATTATAAATAAAACTAACAATACAAAGGAAAATTATGAATTTGAATATTTTACAAGAAAATATGAAAAGATTTGGAACTAAAAATCTTAAAGAACAAGCAGACGCTGAAGTTCCTGCTGATATGCCGGCACAAGTAGACCCAGACGGCAAAGAATCTGGTGAAAAAGTTCAAGCTGAAAAAACTTATTCGTTTTTAGGAATTGATAAAAAAGATTCAAAAGGAAAAGACATTAAAAGAGCTCCATATAGTATTAATATAAAATATATAACATATCCAGTTAAAGGACCGGATGGTAAAGTTCTAAATATGGGTGGAAAATTATTAGTAGATGATAAACTTTTATTTACTGTTTTTAGCAAAGGAACAATTGGTCAATGGTTTAAACAAAATACACCAACTCCATTAAAAGGCTTAGGTGCTGATAGAATATATAAGTATATAATGGGAATGTTAATGGTAGAAGCTAGAATGGATGCAAGTAGATTAAAAGCTGGATTTGCAAAAAATGGAATTAAATTAAAACAAGGAATGGGACCATTAGACGTATATAAATCTGAACCTAATGAATACTATTCTTATAGTTAATATAAAATTTTTGTTAGTTTAAAATAGAAAAAGCGCTCCATAAAGAAGCGCTTTTTTACTGATCAAGATTTAATATTTTATCCTGTTATATCAATATGCTGTAACTTATTTGAATAATGAAAATTAAATTGAACTATCAATTGTTTTTCGTATTTGTCAGAATCAATCATTACTACTATTACCCATTTGTCAAAATGATTAATAAATGATTCTGATGTTTCTAAGATTTCAAATTCATAATCCGGATGACTGATAAAAGAAGATAAATTTGGATCTAAAATCGTTTTTATATAATCTTTTGAATTCATAGTTGAATATACTACATAATTACCAGTCGTAGAATTATAATGAGAATAGTCTAAACTATCATTTATTACAACATTAGAATTTAAAAATGACATATCTTTATCATTCTTAAATTTTGTTAATGTATTATGTAATACAGTTTTTAAACTATCGATATTTGGATATTTGTCAAATTCAAGTTTCTGACTAAATGATACTAAACCTATTAGCATCACACTTAATAATATTGTTACTTTTTTCATATTTCTTATTTTTTCTATATAATAAGAATAATATTATTAATATCCAACCTTTATGTAAATTTTCTTAAGAAATTTTTCTGTTTATCAAACTCTTTATCTAATTCCGTTCTTTCAATCGATTTTTTGCTTCTTGAATTTGTTTCAATGTGTTGTTCATTGCCATTCCCAATATCATTCGTTGGCCCACTGTTAAGTCTTGTATCTGATATTGAGTCGCTATTAGATCTAGAAAGTCGTTTCCTTGTTTGATTGTTAGTTCGTGTTTTAGTTGTTGAAACTCCGGCTTTGACATTATTTGATCTATTTTTTGAAGTCTCGTAGTCGATAGATCCGGCGTAGTAACTTGAGTATTCTTTGATTTGAATACCGCAAGGATACGTGTACTTGCCTG
>Ga0181369_1000114_pt1 | contig 22338 bp, 25 predicted proteins | sample LowvirmetaG_8_FD_130088 | JGI IMG/M metagenome (GOLD analysis project Ga0181369, IMG submission 130088) | Marine viral communities from the Subarctic Pacific Ocean - Lowphox_04 viral metaG | ecosystem: Environmental > Aquatic > Marine > Oceanic | place: Subarctic Pacific Ocean | collected... | reverse complement strand
CCCATCCCAGAGTGGTTGACGCAGTAGTAATGAAGATCTGGAGCGCCAACAGCAACCCTTATCCGGGTGAAAGCTCCTGGGTTTCCAGGGATGCCGTTAGTAGTAACTCCGACTGTGTACGCCGACCCGCCGCCATGCGTGCCATTGTCCGTCGTAGAAAAGCGAAGCGGGTGATTGTTATTACTGCTGTCTGACTGATCAAATGTATAGGCCCCTCCCTCCGAGAGATTGAGGACAGCTTGCTGGACTCCGTCGACAAAGTATTTATTGCCAGAGCCTGTGCTGACCACAATGACTCGATACGTCCTAATGCCAGTCGCCGTAGGCGTGCTGGCCGTCGACCCCATCCCAGAGTGGTTGACGCAATAGTAATGAAGGTCCGGAGCCCCAGCTGCGACAGTGATTCTGGTGAAAGCCCCTGGGTTCCCTGGAACACCGCTTGTGCTAACGCCGGTTACATACTCTGAGCCACTGCCATGCGTGCCATTGCTGGTAGTCGAAAAGCGAAACGGATGATTGCTATTACTACTGTCTGATTGATCAAAGGTGTAAGTCCCGCCTTCAGCGAGATCGAGAGACCCGCGTATGACCCCATCGATATAGAAGGCTCCCCCTGCGGCGGTGACTGCGTAGGTCCTCTCTTCATTAATTTCGTTAAACCCGGCTCTCTGCGCTGCGAAGCGATAGCCAAAGGGGAACGAGACAGACGACGTCCCGACGGCAAAACTCTCGGTTTGTCCTACAAACTTGAGAGCTCGCTTGAGCAGAACATCTCCAAAGCTCGAGACGTATTCCTGAGAATCGACTCCAAGGTAGTAGCCGAGGTCAAAGTCGACAGAACTACCAGACGTGCTGAACGACGCCGAATCAGCGTCATAAATACGAATGTAATTAGTTAACGCCCGAGGGTACTCAAGCGCAAACTTTGTACTGTTGATCCGAAGGGTGGCTGTGATCAGATCGGCAGATGACGCCCCTAGAGAAAACGAGCCACTATCCGCTTGCATGCTTACCTCAAGCGGTGGATCATCCCAATGTCAATGCACCTGATGATTGGTCAAAATCGATTGTCAAGCTCTCACCATTAGCAAGGGTGAGGCCTGAGCCGTAATCGAAATAACCGATCAGGGGATCAGCAGGGCTAGTTGGTGTGTCGTTGTAAAGGTAGATATATCTAAACGGACCCACTGTCCCAGACGATGTCAGGGTCAGATCGGCTAAGACCAGGCGATAGGTGCCCGATGTCTGTGAAGAACTTGAAGTTGTGACACTGCGAGTACTCAAATCCGAGTAAGAGACTTGAGAAACATTGGCCAAAACACAATTGGCCGTGTCGCCTGTGGGTGGGGTGGATTCGGCAGTTGGGGCCGTGTTGCTGAGCGCAACAACGAGTTGATTGCTGCCAAGATTGTGAACGCCTTCGCTGAGGTGCTCAACAAAGCCATTCAGTTTATTAAAGACAGCCATTCCGCTGCAGCTTGGTTATGAAATCAGTCTAAGGAAAAACTTACGGTCTCTATACTTCGTAGATTTTGCACTCGACGTCGAACGGATGTTCTTCGCAATAGTCAATGAATTTCTGTCGAAAGTCAGTTACTGGCTTGCCTTTCGGCTTTTCAATGATTTCAGGCTCCTCGATAGGAGCGAAAAAGATTGTTCCAGGCGCTTTAGGAGCAACACTGAAATTCACGGGACAGACGCCGTCAACGCATTCGCCGGTGTCTTGCATATTCATTACTGGTCATGCAGAGTTAATTGTAAAAGCCAGGTGCCACTGCACAAGGGCCAATTGCACAGTGGATCAGTTGCCAATCCGTTGAAACTACAAAAACCCGGACTCCTGGCTAGGTAGTAAAGCTCCTGACGCAGTTCTTCTTCGGAGCTGTGTAAATCTTATCCAGTTGCTAAGTCACTGCTGGGACGCGAGTGAAGGTCTTGCGCATTGTCTTATGGATATGTGGGCGAATGCTTGCAATCAGGTTTTGCGTCGAATCCCTATCAAATTGAATTCCAAAACACTTGTCTTCCCGGCTGATGAGAGAGCAGGAAAATCCATTGTCATTACACCAACCAGCAATGACATGATTGTCCTCAGTGCTTAGGCGTGTGCGAATTTTGCCCAAGCGGCCAACGACCCGACCACGATCAGACCACAGCGCGGTCAATCCATAAATGCCGCATATGCTCATGACCTGAGGAGTGATGATCTTTTTGTCTCTTGGATACATCAACTCGTAAGCGCGGTACAACTCGTCACTTCGAACCCTGAGCCTTTTCTTGTCGTAAAACCCATCCGTCGGCAATACGTCCCAGACGTACTCCAGTGGACCGGCATGGGCCAGCCGCATCTGCTTGAGCTGATGATTCAGGTAGACCTTCTCAGTCTCAGGTCGAACGATCTGTAGCCATGGTCTACTGCGATGCCCTAGCAGGTTGATTTGCCCCACTCCCAAGCAATAACTCAGTACGCGCTGAACGAATTGCGCTGACATCTGGTATCTCTCCGGTAAATAGGTGCAAACGACTTTTTGGGGCGTACTCGATGAGAGCTTCTCGGATCTTCAAAGCCTCGACTGCGTCGAAGTAAAGGCGTGGCTTATGCCTGTATTCCCTCAGTTCCGACCTGGCTCCAGTAAGCATTTGAAGCCAACCCTGGAGCCTTGAGGCCTCTGCCCAGGTATTGCCGACACGGGTTAACTCAGCCTTGTTAGTGCTCGTATCAACTCGAGCACCTTCGGCCCAGCACCATGCAGCAGCTTTAGCACCAAGTAGATCAAGCGCTGTTTGAGTGATGGTTCGATCCCCTGCTGGATAAAGCAAGTTGTAGACAGGCCTCAATTTATTAGTGGAGACCCTGAAGCGAAGAACCGTAGTCCGTTTTCCGTTGTCCCTGGCTGAGCCTCTGTAGGGAGTAATTTTTGCTCGCGTTGGAAAGAACTGACGAAATTCAGTCGCCTTATCTTCCAGGAACGCAGAGGACTTAATTCCTGCTGTAAGTGTCATCTGAATGTATCCACCGCCAGGACTGCGGTATGGCACGAGGCTTCCGTCAACAAGGAGCAATCCCAGTAAGCCCCTGACGTCCGTAACGTCCAAAAAGTGTTCCCTATAAGTTATTTCTATAGTAAGAGTTAGCACGCAGCGCGCGTGCAATATCCCCTTACAGCTGAGGAATTTCGATCCATGTGGATTGATAATGACTTTCCAAAGCTGCTAGGTGCTGAGCTTTACCGCCCTCATCCGGGCTACATCATTGAGATGGCGGTAGAGCCCGTGGTTGTTCACGATTTTGCTAAGCAACCCGGTCAAACTGTTCAGCTAGATCGCTACCGCTTCTGGGGCAATCCTGGTAACAAGGATTCCCGAGAACGCACAGCTGATCAAACACTGGGCACTGCATCTAGCCGCTCTATTGTTAAAGACAAGGTCATGGTGACTCTTAAGGAGTACACCGGACCCGCAGACCCAACCGACTCCACGGCACCTTCAACTTTCAAGGTTGCCCGCGAGACACTGCTGACCGCTCAGCGCTTGCTGCTTGATACCGGCAACCTGAATGTCTTCCACCAAAGCATTGGTTCTCTGACCCTGCTGGATGACTATCGCCGGTGGCGTGACCGCGTCTTCGCTGACGAGCTGTTCAAAGCTGAAGCGAATGGCGAAGCCTCTGACACTCAAGGTGGTTACTACTACCCGCTGAGCAAGGCAAAGGCATCATCTGCACCCTTCCTGACTTATTCATCGACTGAGTCGGCGAAGTTTGACGTCAAGACCGACCTGCTTCAGGTGGTCAAGGACATGCGTAAGCGCAATGTTCCTACGTTCGCTGATGGTTATTACCGCTGCATCGCAGATCCAACTGCGATGATGCACTTGCGCCAAAACGATGCATTCCGGGAAATCGCCCGATATGCAGGTAATGGCATGGTCAACCCCCTGCAGCCTGAGCAGGCTCCCAACGCCAACTTCTTCTATGGCATGGGTCCCGCTTATGGACAGGCAGGCTTTGTGGCTGGTCAGCCCGTGATGCCAACTGGCTTCCTCTTTGAAGGAGTTCGTTGGTTCGAGTCAACAAACTTGGCCGAAAAGAGCCTTGATGTTTCGATTGACAGCACTCAGGCGGTTTACACCGCTGCCCCCATGCTGTTCTTCGGTCCTCAGGCAGTTGGCGTAGGTATTGGCGGAAATAATGCTCAGATCCTTCTGAACAATAATGACGACTTCAGTCGCTTTATTATCATGATCTGGAGCCTCTTCGCAGGATTTGAAGTGCTAAATCGCGACTTCATTTCCGTTGCTTACTCATTCGTATATTGAGGGAGGTAAGTAACTAATGTCTAAGAGAATTTATCCCGGTAACTTTGTTACCAATCTGAGTAGCTTCCAGGGTCAGTGCGTTGTTGCAGTCCCCGGAAGGCAGTACTACCACAAGATCGGCTACGCACTTGTCGACTCAACTGGCGGCACGTCTTTTGACGTGATCATTCCAAGCCCTGACAAGCGCGATGACGACAAGCCACGGGCAAACATCACCGGGCTGGTAGTACCCGATGGTGCAACCGTTTACTCCCTTGGCCTGCGTGTGACTGACACCCGCAAGGAGAAGGACAAGGGTGATGCCGCTTCTGGCCTGGTTGGTACTAACAACAACCGTCTGAAGCTTGCGAGCGCTGTTAACTCCACCGCTGGCGGTGTGATTTCCAGCTCGGCCCTCGGCACCAATTCAGCCAACCTGGCCGTCGCTTCAACAACCATTGCCCCTGGTACTGGTCGCTTTAGCGCTGCTGGTACTGCTGTGAGCGGAGCAAAGACCCTCAAGGTCTTCGTCACCGACAGCGCTGGTACTGGTGCAGGTTCCACCTTGACCTCTACGGCCACGGGTGGCAGCTACGTGATCTGCGAAGTCTCCTACTACCTGGATGACGACGTAGCCACAACTGATGACACAATCCTGCCTTATCTGACTGAGTCCTGATACGGCAATTGTTTCCCTAGGATGAGGGCTATTGGGTGACCATAGCCCTCATTTTTTTGTACATATGGCTCTGTACCAGAACACTAAAACTGGCCAGCTTGTTGAATTTATTGGCTACCACGACAAGGAGTGGGCAATGGTCAAGAATTCAAGCGGGCAAGTTGCTTACGTAGCCTTGAACGATCTCGAGAGCTATGAGCCTAATAAGGGCAGAACGGGTGATGTGCCGCAGCCTCAGTCAGCCGAAGTAGAGGTTGATGAAGACAAGCTGCCAGAAACTATTATCCCGGCAGACACGCGTTTGAACCTGAATGCAGCGACTGCTGAGGCGATCGCTAAGCACGTCAAAGGCATTGGATATGCCACAGCCAAAAAGATCATTGAACTCAAGCTCTCGCTGCCTGGCGAGCGTTTCAATAGCTTTGATCAGCTCAAAAAGATTGGCCGTGTTGACTGGGATGAAGTCATCGCAGCCGACCTCATTTACATCGCATAATTCTCATAGAATTAAGTGAGGTCGCTTGTATTCGATGGAGCTAAACGACTTCGATAAAAGCCGTTGTCGCTTCCACCTGGGGTACAACGTAGGAGCTAATCTTCCGGCTGGCGATATGGCCAGACTGGAAGAAGCTTTAGCCAGGGTCCCGGATAGCTACTTCTATTCGAGAATCCTGGAACACTTAGATCGGTGCGATAAAGCCTATAAGGTTTCGCAGATCTTTCGTGTTGAGGACCAGCCGCAACCCAGCCGCGTCGAGCGCATCACGGGTGACACCGATCGTGCAATCTTCCAGTCTGAGCCGCTTAAGGCATCAAAGGACTATTGGGAGGTCTACCTAAGAGAGACCGACCTACTAGCCCAAACACTTTATGTGGCGAATTATCGCCGTGACGAAGTGAGGCGATACGCCTACGACCGTGCCGGGTCGGAATTCATCATGTCTATCCCTGGCCCCGCAGACACAGCAGTCGGTACTCGTGTCTTGCAGGCCCAAGGTGCAATGAACTGGAGGTAACTTTGGGCTATCAGAGAAAAGACGGCAAGTACGTCGGAGATGACGGCAAGCTGTACGCGAACTACAACGACGCACTTGCGCAGGCCAACTCACTGAGAGGCAGGGCTGCTGTAGAGCAAGCGCTAGCAGAGACTCAGCAACAGATCAGTGACCGCCAGGGAACCCTTGGAGTTCACCAGTTTTTGCAGAGAAACATAGGTGCACCTCTAGGCTTCGGCGGAGCTTATGACTCGGGTAATCAGTCCTTAAATAAGGAGTTGCGCGGCCTGGAGTCTCAGCAGAGAGTATTGACTAACACTCTCAATGACTATCGCCGAAGGATGGGCGAGGGCGAACCATCCCCAGATGCTTCTGGTCGCGACGACCAGGGCGCTGACCTGGACATGGAATTCATCAAAAGCCTGAAAGACGAAACTGCCAAGTCGTTACCTTCAGAGCGGATTGTCAGCCCAGGACTTTCCGATGACGCAGACGTTCGCCAGTCCGCGCTGGAGGCGATGCGTCAGCAATACGCTCCAAGCACGGGGATCTATGACACTGACGCTGGCAAAGCAATGCTTGCCTCTGCCCAGCAGACCCAATACACGGGAGACCAAGCTGGTCTACCTGAGTTCTATGCCAACCAGCAGAAGGTCGGCGCAGGACTGACGGACGAAATCATCGACGCCATGGGTTACACCGGCGGCATGGCCGAATGGGCAAAAGCTAACCCTGCGTTGGCAATGCGTGAGTACAACAAGAAGTTCGCCAACTCATACGAAGGGACAGGCCCTGGTGACGAAGCCATCCAGCAGGCGATGGACCAGGGCAAGTTTTTCCCGTCAGAAGGGAGCCCTAACCCACTTGGCGAAACAGGTGTTGCTCGTGAGATGAACACCGAGCAGATGAGCGCTGCTCAGCCAACCAACGAACAGTTCTACGCAAAAGAAGGACTGCTCGGGAAAGAAATGCTGCAGCAGCTTATGAACAAAATGGAGCGCATCTGATGGCTAAGCCTTCTCATCAAAACGAAAACTTTTACGCGCACCGTAAAGGTCCAAAGCGTTCAACACGCACCAATGAGTGGTACGAAGATTCCACTGGCAATCGCGAAGCACAGTCTTTCTTCAGTGCAACGCCAAATGGTGTACCTAATAACCCTAATAATTTTCAGTCCTTCACGCCTGCAAGCAGCCACTTTGCTCCTAGCGGGCAACCAGATGGTGATGTTGTCTTCCGCCGTAATCCTTATGGCGATGGCGAACAGATAGTTGAGCAAGATACGCCAGTAGCGGCAAAGCCAACTCAAATGGGAGGTTATTTCAACAATGCTCCGACTGACCCCAAGCTGGGTAATCAAGCATTCATGCAGACACCTGGTCCTGCTACCGGCATGAGCACCGGTTTTGGTGGATTTGGCAATGGCCCTGGACGTAATGTCAAACGGGGTTCTGACAAATCAATGAAGTGAGTACTAACTAAGATTGATTAAACAGGAGTATTAAATTGGCGACCAGTAGTTCCAATAAGATGCCGCTGCTGGTGGACCGGCCGCTGCATTCGTTCGCAACAATTGGAGGTGCCGCTGGACTAACCAGTGCCACTGATTTCAATACACCAAGCGGAGGCGGATGTGTTTTACTCGTGGACTGCCTTAGCAATGACGGCGGTGTTGTAGACAGCGTTTCAATCATTGCAAACGAAGCGAGTACAACCGCTTCGAAGGTCCTTATCTTCCTAAGCATTGCTCCTAATTCCTCGGCGATTAGCAGCGCAAATACCGTCTGCGTCGCGAGTGAAACAATTAGCTCGTCAGCAGCAGGCGAGAGGACAAATGTCTCACTGCCCCCTCTGAGTGTTCCGGTTCCAAACCTGGCAGGGCCAGCAGCGACGACAACGACGTTTGCATCTGAAACTGACAAGAAAAATACAGGACTTTACGTCCCTTCTGGGGCTCTTCTTTATGTCGGAGTTAGCGCAGCATTGACTGCTCCAAGCTCGACTACTCGAGTACACGTATTTGCCCAGGGAGGATTTTTCTAATGGCTGCGGAAGACATCAGGAAGTTATACCAAGACATTCTTCGCAGGGAGCCGGACGAAGGTGGCTTCCAGCACTACCAGGGCCAAGTGGCAAGTGGTAGAAGCATTGAGGATATTAAAAGAGAAATAGCGACCAGCCCAGAAGCGGTTAAAAGAAATCAAGAGCAATACGAGCGATCTCAGCAAGCAAGTGTATTTGAGGCTGAAAGAAACCAAGCAATACTTGAAGCTCAAAAGTATGAAAGTCAACTAGACGACTACGAAAGACAGCTAGGAAACTACAAGGACCAAATTGGTGGACTAACTAGTCAATACAACCAGGCTCTTGGACAGGTCACTGGCCTTACGAGCCAGCTCGGCGAAGCCCAGGCCAGCGCCAGCCGCTTTGAAGACATGTTCAATGAGCGGACTGCTGAGTACGAGACCGCAAGAGATGAGGCGCAAAGATATCGCGACGAAGCCGTTGGTCGCCAACTACAGGGGCTGCGAATGGGCAGCACAGTTGGTGGATCGAATGTTGCCCAGGGCGGAATCGCTTCATTGGCTGGAGGCAGAGCTGGCGTTCGAGCTGCTGACGACAGGGCTGTAGAGATCGAGAAAAACATCCAGGCTGAAAGCGGAGCGCTCTCAGGCAAGGGTGGTCCGGTCGTTGAGCGGATACGACAGGCTCGTCCAACAGGAGGATCCGCGCAAGGTCAACGACAAAGCAGTCCTACCGGTACGTCTAGCTACTACGCATCAAGGTTCCGTTGACTGTGATTCTTCTGAGCGCGGTATTGATTGCATCGACAACGGTCTTCTTCGCACACCTTTGGGACTGCAGACCAGCGTCGTCAAGGCATCGAAGGAGACATGGCTAAAGGGCTTGGTTCAAACCTGGGCCGTAATTTCAAGCTGGCTTCAGTTAAAAGACCAATAACCCCAAGGGCGAAAGGTCTGTACCCAGGAGCAGGGACTGGTGCGGGTGAATATGGATCGGTCCAGTTCCCAACAATTGTCGAGCAGTACAACCGAGAGTCTGACTACAAGCGATGGAAGCTTGGCCAGGAGTATTACTTCGGCAAAGGCCGGACCTGGGGCGATAGGCAATTCAATATCTTGGCGAGGTTCCTCAACGCCAACCCCTCATCGACGACTGACGAAATCGAGTCAACCGGCAGTAGAGAGGTCGTCACTCTGTTTCCAAGCTCAACAAGTCCAGAGAATGCTTGGTACGTGGCAACCCGTGTGCGTGGCAGCTTTTTGTTCCCGCAACCTATTCAGGCGTCAGCTCTGACATACAACCAGAGCGACCCTGACCCCAGTAATCACACGATCACCTACAACGTCACTGGGATTTACAACGCTCAGCAACTTGGGATCTATACGGTCTGCATCGGCGACCAATTTGAAGACTCCGCGATAGGGCCAAGTTTTCCTGACGACCTTGTCAGGCGAGACACAGACAGCGTTGCCTTCACCTTGATTGCTGTCTCGGTAAGCAGCATGACGATGACGTTTGATCTGTCGAAACCGCATCGACGAGTCAATAGAAACGGTCACATCTATTGGAAGAAAGAAAAATACGATCCAGACGATGCAACGATTCCAGACTTGAAATGGAAGGATGACGGGACGAAGCACTTGGCATCGTCGTTCAGCTTTTTCTGCTGCTGCCCAGATTGCTTAGGCGGCGCCGTTGCCAATCTCGATAAACCAGAGAGAAAGGCAACACTCGAGACGTTCCCGCTGCCGAACGCAAACAGAAGTGTCAACAGCGCATGGGAACGTGAGGGTGTTGGTTACTACAGGCAGTGGAGGTCACTGCCAAACCGCAAGGACCAACGCAGAGAGTGCAAACATATTCATGCGCAGAGATGGGCTTGTGGAGTCCCTTGGCTCGAGCCCGACGATTACCCGACTGCTTCAGAGCGAGACGTATTGGAGTTCATGGCGTCTGCAGAGAAAGCTCTTGATCCACGGGAATACCTTGAGTATTTCGCAAATCGCAGATTGAGCTTTGATCGATTCGTTTTGACGATTGCCGAATCAGCAGGCCTGACGTTATTCCCAGGAGGCGATGTCCGTGACAATATTCGTCCTAGTAATGCGCCAATGCTGTGGAACGATCGTGATGAACCACTCGCTTCCTGGTGTAGGAATAACGACTGGTGGCTTGAAAGGGGCACGCAAAAATTGCAATGCTTTAATGCAACAACTCAGCAATTTCAAGCAACAGTCCCCAAGAGTGGCGTCACGTATCCAATACTTGAATTCTTGCCTGACGACGTTCCAACCACGCCGAAGATAGTTCCGTAGCTGTATAGAATAAGACTGGAGGCATTGCATTAGCCGTGACAACTGAGCCTCTTAATCCACGCGTTAAACCTCTATATGGAGGACGCTACGCAGAAAATACATCAGGCATTATCGCCGCAATCAATGCATGCATTAACGCCGCAGGTCAGACAGTGAAGGCATATCCCTCAAACACGGCAGGCATCATTCAAGCGTTAATCGACCTAGAAACCGCAATCTCCGGAACGAAGGGGAATGCAGCACTTGCTTCAGGCACTGCGGGAGAAGCTTTAGCTCAAGGAGATGCGGTTTATATTAAAAACTCGGACGGCAAAATCCACAAAGCAACAAAGTCAACAACATTCGCGAAAGCCAATGTAATTGGCTTGGTAAGAGATGCTGTGAATAGTGCTGACGAGTCAGTGACGATCGTAGTAAGAGGTCCATGCGGAGGGCATACAGGTTTAACAATTGGCTCTGAATACTACTTAGATACTGATGGTGCAATCACACTTACGCCTCCCAATGGCGGGGGTGTGTATTCAGTACAGGTTGGAACCGCAATTTCTGCCACTGAGCTTGACGTCCATCCAGTAGCTCCAGCGCTTACTAACTAATGAATCGGTTTCCGCTTGTATTAGTCAACGGCATTGCTCAAGAGATGCCGGTCAATGACCGTGTAGAGCACAGTGCCAATATTCCTAGATCTGCCACAGAGCCAAGTAATCCGGTTGATGGAGATCAGTGGTTTGACACGTCAAACTCTCGCTTCATGCTGTACGACGGTTCAGCATGGGTAACGGTTGGAGGAGATAATGCATCGGCTATCTCCACAGCAAACCAGGCTCTGGCTGCTACGGCAGACGTCTACAAAGAAAAAGCAAATGTCGCCGCAATTCCATCAAGTCCAGCCAATGGGGACAAGATTGAATTACTCGATTCAACAGGCATTGAGAGCTTCAGCTCACTGAGCGGAATGCCTTCTGGCTTTGTAGGCGCATCAACCTTGCTGGTAAGGCTTGAGTACAACAGCAGCAGCAGTAACTGGGCATGGAGAAGCTTTGCTCCCAAGGACCCAGACGGCCGATTCTTAAAAAGCCTTTCGCCAGTCGTACTGGGTGACTCAAACAGTGGATCCGGAAGCATCACACTGAACTGTGAGACGAATGCTCATGGCGTCAAGCTCAAAGGCCCTGCTCACAGTGCCGCTGCTAATTACACTTTGACGCTTCCCGATGACACGGGGACGGCTGGGCAGATTCTGCAGACAAGTGGATCTGGCGGAAATCTGTCATGGGTGACTAACGACAACAACGAGATTGTCTTAGGAACTACAGCAAAGGTCGAGCTCAAGCTCAACAGCCTTAACGATGACACTCTCGAAACTACTCTTGAAAACATACTGGTTAGGCGGGACCTGCATACCCACTCTGATATAAATACAAATCAGTTCTTCAGCGGCAATATCGATATTAGAGGCGATAAAACCTTTACCTTTCAGAAGAACACACTCGGCGGTGGCCCCTTTACAGCATTCAAGAAAAGCCAAAGCGCAACGACCTCGGCAACATTCACTTTGCCGGACGCAGATGGCTCTGCCGGCCAAGCTGTAATCACTGATGGAAGTGGTGTTCTTTCATTCGGAAATGTCGGGGGTCAGTTCCTTGAAACGCCGCAAACATTATCCGAGAACAAAGTGATTGCAGCCAACATCAACGCATCTTGCAACGGCCCAATAGCGCTAGATTCAGGTGTAACAATCACCGTCAGCTCTAGCTCACAACTCGTAGTACTTGCTTAATCGACCATGGCTTACGGAAAAATTAAAGTAGATACACTGACCTTTAACAACTCAGGGTCAGACAGTGATGTTGCGGTAAGTGGTATTGCGACAACTACTCAACTGAACGCGAAGGCTAATACCACTGACATTGGTACAACAATCCAAGCATTCGACGCAGATACCGCAAAGACTGACGTTGCTCAAAATTTCACTGCTGCGCAGCGCGGTGCAGTTACGACCTTGACGTCAGGGGCGACCGTTACTCCTGACTTTGCGTTATCCAATAATTTTGTATTGACGCTTGGAGAAGCGTTGACCATTGCTAATCCGACCAACCTTGTTGCAGGACAATCAGGTTCAATCTTCCTCATTCAGGGCAGCACAGGTTATACAGGTGCCTGGGGAAGTTCCTGGGATTTCGCTGGCGGGACAGCACCAACACTCAGCGCGGCTAACAAAGTAGACCGAGTGGATTACATCGTTAGATCCGGTACATCAATCCACGCAGTCTTCACTGGAGATTACTCATGAGCGTAGTTAATAACAGTGCGCTGAGCGGAGCTTCAGGAGCAAGCGCCGCTGCGGCTGGTAGTGGCTACCAGATTTCTCGTAGCCTTAGGTTCAATTCAGCAGATACAAGTTACCTGAGTAGGGGAAATTCTGGAGGTAATCAAAAAACGTGGACGTGGAGCGGTTGGGTTAAACGCAGCGGCATTGGAACTAACGGTGCATTGCTTCACGGAGGACAAGGTAGCAATTACACTCTTTTAAAATTTAATAGCTCAGATCACATACAAGTTGATCAATACGGTGGAGATAATTTTTATGTATATACTGATGCTGTTTTTCGTGACCCTAGCGCGTGGATGCACGTCGTATGTGCAGTAGACACGACTCAAGCTACTGACTCAAATAGAGTTAAAATTTGGGTCAACGGCGTTCAGCAGACTCTTACCGCAGGTACTAATTGGCCAGGGCAAAATATTAATACTCGCGTCAATGACGGGTCATACTTGCAAAGAATTAGCACTGACGCAAGTAATATTTTAAATGCGTATTTAGCCGAGGTACACTTTCTCGACGGAATCGCAGCGTCACCGAGTGACCTGGGCGAGACCGATGACAACGGTGTGTGGCAGCCAAAAGATTATGAGGGCAGTTATAACGGCTCTGCCAGTACTATTACTATTTCGTACAGCAGCAGCAGCACATCCCAGAATGCGTCCACAATGTTTGATGGCAATACATCTACATACGCAAATGGCGCGTTGAATAGCGGAAGCTATACAACTATTACCGAGAGACCTGTTACCTTTACTTTGAATAACGGAACATTCACTTATAACACTAACAACGGCGGCGCTACAGGTGGAACAAATTATCGTTATCTTCGACTCACAAAGGCATCAGACGGTACAACTATTGAGCTTACAGAAAACTCAACCAATGGCTGGCTGATTCCCAATGCTTGGACCGGTATTTCTATTAGCAAAATGGAATGGAAGCGCTGGACCAGCTACGAAAACGTCAGCGCAGTATATGTAGATGGAAACATTTTGGAAGACACTTCCTCTAACATTCCTGCTGGCGTTAACGGCTTCCACCTTAACTTCTCTGACAACAGCTCCGATATAACGCTTGGATACGACACAAGTTCAACATCAAATACAACAGATAAACGTCAAAACTTTAAGGCGGTAACGTACAACGGTACAGGCAGTTCTAAGCAAGTTAGCGTCGGTTTTAAACCAGGAATGGTATGGATAAAGTCTCGTAACCATGCGACCTGGCATCAAATTTATGACACTATTAGAGGCGCAGGTAACCGCTTATTTCCCAACGATCCCTCGGCACCGGATACCAGCACAGACAACCTGACTGCTTTTACTGACCAAGGATTTGCTCTGGGAGCCGACTCAAATGCCAGCGGCGCAAATGTCTCAGGAAAAACCTACGTTGCTTGGTGCTGGGCAGCCGGTGGTACTGCCTCGACTAATACTGACGGAGCAATTTCCAGTCAGGTAAGTGCAAATCAGGCATATGGATTTTCCGTTGTCAAGTGGACAGGCAACGGTAATGCTGCAACAACGGGGCACGGTTTAGGTGTAGCTCCAAAGCTGATCATCATGAAAGAAAATAAGAGTGCTGATTGGCTTGTTTATACGACAGTAGTTGATGGCTCTTATGATTACTATGTCTTGAACAGCACAGGTGGCGGCAATAACTCGTCTTACAGTAGTCCAACTTCAAGTGTATTTACTTACCAAGCAGACAATAGCGGCGATGCATATGCATATTGCTTCGCAGAGATCGCTGGGTATAGCAAAATTGGGACTTATGCTTCCAGCACAAACGAAGCTCAAACCATCACTACAGGTTTTAAGCCTGCATTTGTTTTAATACGAGGTGCAGGTTCGGGTGGCTATCAGTGGGTCATGTATGACTCAACGCGCGGCGGTGCAAACCATCTCACTGCTAACAGGGAGAGAGTAGAAGGCGACCCTGGCGGTGTTGGTGACATCACATTTGAGTCAAATGGTTTCTCGATACCTGCTACTGGTGACAACGGAAATATCCGAGGTGGTGGCACTTATATCTACATGGCGTTTGCCGATGATATTGGCAATCACTTTAATGTCAATAACCTTACGGCTTCAACAGGCGACACAACGCCTGGGCAAAACTTCAAGGCGGTTACTTATACCGGCAATGCTCAACAGACAGCAATAACGGTGGGTTTTCAGCCTGACCTAGTATGGACTAAAAGACGTAATGGTACAGGTAACCACAACATTCAAGATTCAGTCCGAGGTGCATCAAAAACTATTCAAAGTGATTACAACGGAGCGGAATTTACTGGCAACCGGCTTGCGTCATTTGATTCAAATGGATTTACTTTAACTAGTGATGGTGGCAGTAATACTAATAACGCCACTTACGTTGCTTGGGCCTGGAAAGCCGGTGGTACTGCCTCGTCTAATACAGATGGAACAATAACCAGTCAGGTTAGTGCAAATCAGGCAAAAGGATTTTCCGTTGTTAAGTGGACAGGGACAGCATCTGATGGAACTGTCGGGCACGGCCTAAGTGCTAACCCTGGCATGATTATTGTCAAAAACTATGGCGAAGCAGCAGACTGGATTGTTTGGCATAAGGATCTTGCAAATACGACTACACAATACCTTCATTTAAACAATTCAAATGGAGTAGCAAGCGGATATGACGTTTGGAACGACACCGCTCCCACAAGTTCTGTTATTCACGTTGGAACCAATGGGCATACAAACTCTAATAACAAAGGCATTATTGCCTACTGCTGGTCTGAAATTTCTGGATTTAGCAAGTTTGGTTCGTACACAGGCACAAGTTCTGCCAACTATATTTCGACTGGATTTAAGCCCGCTTTTGTAATAATCAGGTCGACAAACGGATCTAACTGGCATCTGCTTGACAGTAATCGTGGAAGCTCTTGGCTTGAAGCAAATGGTACTTCGTCTGAAAACAGTAATTCGAACATTTCAATTACTTACTTAGACAATGGATTCACTGTTGATGGAAGCAATGTAAACTACAACGGCTACAACTACATCTACATGGCATTTGCCGATAACCTGCCTGGCGAAGGTTGCGACTCATTAGTTGACACTCCTGAGCAGCGTGCTGCTCAGACTGATAGTGGCGCGGGCGGTGAGGTTGTTGGTAACTATGCGACCTGGAATCCGCTAGATAAAAATTCAAACATAACGTTGTCTAACGGAAATTTAGACGCTGCTGAAACCAGTGGCGCTAATCATTTTGCTGGCAGAGCAACAATGAAGTATCCAGCAACTGGTAAGTGGTATTACGAGGCAACCATCACTACGCTTGGAGGCGCTTGTTGCATTGGCGTAGACAATAGTGGTCTTGCCAACCCTAGCCTTTCTAACAGCGGTGTTTTTCTCATCCTTGTTAACTCCTCAAATAACGTTCAAAGGTATATCGGAAGCAGCACGACCTCTTTTGATAGTGCTTATGGTAACCCTGCTGTAGGTAGTGTTTTGCAGGTCGCTTATGACGCTGATGCGGACAAGCTTTGGCTTGGCATGAATAATGTTTGGATGGGTAGTGGCTCTAGTGCCAACGGCAATCCAGGCGCTGGTTCTGAAGCTACTGCGTCCAACGTTTCTGATCCGTTCCCTAGCGTCAACCTTGTCACCTCTGCGCTTTCTGTAAATTTTGGGCAAAGAAGTTTCAGCTACGCAGCACCTACTAATTTTCTTGCCCTAAACACTGCAAACCTACCCGACCCAACGATTGCGGACGGTTCGACGGCTATGGATGCAACCTTATACAACGGAAACAACGCAACAGCTCAAACTATTACTGGTATCAACCATAGCCCTGACTTTGTTTGGTACAAACACCGCAGTTCTGGATCTAGCAATGGGTTGTTTGACACTGTCAGAGGCGCCAACCAATATTTGACAAGCAACACTGCTGCTGCCGAACAAACTATTTCCGGTGTTACTTCATTCACGAATGATGGTTTTACATTAGGAACTGATACTGGCGCTAATGGCTCTGGCACCTGGGTTGCGTGGACCTGGGAGGGAGGCGATCTAGTCACCAACAGTTCTTACGATCAAAGCGCTATCTGGAGTGGCATGATGACCTCCACGGGCAACGGAATCGAGGCAGCTAATCCAGCTACGTCAGGTTTTAATGGCATTCTTACTGGTCTTGGATGTAGGGTAAACGGTAACAGCAGTATGACCTGGACGCCAGCAGGTGGTTATGCCTTCACTGGTTCAGTAATTATTTACTGTGCTGGTGACGGAATGCCTTCTGGTAATCAATTCACTTGTGTACACGCTGGTGGAACTCTTGACTTTAGTAGCTCTGTTACCACTGGAACTACAAACACTGCAGTCAACCTTACTAATTTAGGCATCACTTCGCCTATAACAAGCATTACCATTGCTTCTGGTGTAAGTAATCCAAGGTTTAGTGGAATTGAGATTGGGGGCAAACTCTTAGTTGATACTGGCGTCATTCCTGCTGGTGGATTAAACAGCTCGGTGTATAACCAGACCGCTGTTTGGAGCAACATTGCCACACTTAGCAGCGGAAGCGTAAATAGCAGTTATCCACTAACAAATGGTTTTGACGGCAGTATTTATACTCTTGCTGAAGGTGATACAACTGATGCATACATTGAAATTCCTATTAGCACTACCATTGCTTCAGGAGGGGTAAGGGTTAACGCAGCAGTTACCAGCAACCAACCGTTATACATTAACTTGTACAATGGATCAACAAACGTAGAAACTGTTACTGGCGATCAATCTGGAAGGCAGTGGTATGCAACAACCTATGCTGGTCCTATAACCAAGATCAGGATTCAGCGTTCAGGCAGAGCGTGGGAATTTTATGCAGTTGAAGTCAATGGCAAAATTCTTGTAGACCAAGGTTCAACACCTGCTGTAAACGTCCCATCAATCTCATCAACCTGTCGCGCCAATCCGTCTGCTGGGTTCTCTATCACTAGTTGGACTGGAACGGGCGCAAATGCAACTATCGGGCACGGATTAAATGCAGCGCCTAAGATGGTCTGGTTAAAAAGAAGAAGTTCAGTAGAACACTGGCAAGTATTTCATACAAGTATTCCAAATAATACATTTTTATCGCTAAGCGATAGTGGTGTCAATTTTACAAATCCAGATGTGTGGAATAGTACAGATCCGACATCGTCTGCTTTTTCATTCATAAGCACCGCCAACGTATCAGGGGAGGATTTCATCGCCTATTGTTTCGCACCCGTGCCGGGCTATAGCGCGTTTGGTTCGTACGTCGGAAATGCAGGTAGCTCTAATTTTGTTCACTTAGGATTTAAGCCAAAGCTACTCATAATTAAAAGATCTTCAGATGGCAGCAACGGTTGGCACATGGCCGACACCGCTAGAAGCCCTGGAAATGTTGCAAATGAATACTTGTATGCAGACACAAGCGGCCAAGAGCAGACAAATGGTTCTATCGATATTTTGAGCAATGGATTTTGTTTAAAAGCTGATGCTCAAACGACTAACAACAGTGGTGTTACTTACATTTATATGGCTTGGGCCTCTCACCCCTCCCAAAACGCACGCGCTCGCTGATTAATTATGCTTAAGGGAAGCGTGCTTCCATTAAATGTTGAAACTCGGCGATAAGCCCCTCGCATACGACAGGGCTTTTACTGACCCTAAAACTGGAATTCAATATCCGGCCAACTGGCTGCGAATGGCGAGCCTGGCTGATAAGCAAGCGATTGGAATTGTAGAAGTTGCCGAACCTGCTTGGTACGACCAGCGCTTCTACTGGGGAGTGGGCAATCCAAAAGATTTGGATGACCTGAAAAGCCTTTGGAGTGACAAGCAAAACGATATCGCAGCTTCATTGCTTACCCCTAGTGACTGGCGGATTATTAAAGCCAAGGAGACTGGATCAAATATCCCATCAGCCTGGAAGACCTACCGCGCTGCCGTAAGAACTTCTTGCAACGCACGCCAAGCAGAAGTGGCAGCTGTTACGACGGTTGAGGCATTGATCGAACTCTTCTTCGGCAACAGCACAGTCACACGCCAGAAGACTGACGGCGCAGGCAATGGCTTAGTAGAAGCCGATACGATTTCACAGCAGAAGACTGATGAAGCAGGTAATGGCCTGGTAGAGCCAGACACGATTCAGCAGCAGAAAAAGGACGAAGCAGGAGAACTAGTTGTAGACGCAGAAGGCAATGCTGTGATGGAAAACGTAGCGAATCCTGTGGCTGGCAATCCAATTATGGAGGATGTCGCAAACCCTAAAGCAGGCGAACCTATTATGGAAACAGTTACAAATCCTGCTCTAGCAACTGCTTGGCCGGATCCAGTTTCTTAGTAGATAGTCGGATGAAAAAAGCCAACGTGGCGATGGACTTAGCATTCAAGGTTGTCGTGACTGCCAACCTTGTATTTGTTAACTACGTCTTTTTTGGTGCTTACAACAGCTTGCGCACAACCTTGAATGCTTTCCAAGGTGAGTTCGCTCTACAGATGGAAGAGCGCTTGGCTGAAGAGTACAAGTACATCACCAAAGACATGGAAAACATGAAGGAGGGAATTCTGGGCACGCAGAAGGGATTGATTCCAAGCACTGGCACAGTGAACTCAGGGCCAGGAGTGGCACTGCCCTTCTGAAATGCCTATCCCAGATATCGGCATAGGGTCTACCTCTATTCCGAGTATCGGGATTCGCTTTGACTCTCCAAGCCAAGGGCTACTGCTACCCAGACTTCCGCCTGGAGTGTCGATGGCTTTGCCTGTGGTCAACATGCCTGGGTGTGTAGAGGCACACGTCGACTCAGGGTTGCAGACAGAGCTGACGACTAGCGACCCAGATCGAGTTGCCATCTACTGCGATTCAGGCATGCCGTCTTTCAGTGCGATGTCTTACGAGCCCAACAGGCTCAAGCCTCCAGTAACGGAGGGGTTGCCAAAAATCGGAGACATGTCGACAGAGGCCTCCGAGCCCCCCGAAGTCCCAGCGCTGCCTATCCCTCCGCAGCCGATCCACACTGCCAGCACTTCGCGGTCGAAGCCTGCATCAAAGCCTGAGTGCAAGGAGGATGAGTACCTAAAAGACGGTGAGTGCATTGCTATAGAGCAGCCTGTCACTCCGGTGATCCTTGAGGTAGCGACCAAGTATCTGCCACCGCTCGAGGCTGCAACGACAACAGCGACGATCGCCACCATCGCGACGGTATCGGCACTGCTTGCAAAACCAGTGGCTGACTTCCTGCTCAAGCTGATCAAGCCGATGATCAAGAAGATCATTGGCAAGATCAAGAAAGCTATGGGGAAGAAGGTGCGCCCTCGGTCTTTGCGGGAGCGGGTTCTAGCTCAGCGTTTAAGGAATCGATTGCTTCGTCAAGCCCGAGATCTGATGGGGTGATTGTGACCTCGTGAACATGAGGCGCCATCTGCACCATCCTTGGCTGAACGACTACGTCGGCGCAAACCTTGTGAGCCGGTGACCATGAGGCAAAAGATATCCCTTGCTGCGCTAGCTCCCCGCAATGGCGAAGACGGGCAATGGAGTAGTCCAATTTTTTATTGAGCAAAGCCTGCTCAGCAAGTCGATTTTGTAGAGACATAGAGGCCTTGCAGCGCTCCTGGATGCCGCCATCGAGAGGGATAGAGATAGTCGCGGAAAGGCCAAGACTCCAATTGAAATTACTCTTTTGAGCGGTGCGAACTGGCTTCTGATATGCGATAGCGCCCCAGCCGTTGTCAGGGATGCCGTCTGGAATCGGATAGCCCTCCTCGTCAAAGGCCCCCTCGAGGTCGATCGTGTCGTAGACGGGTTCGAAGTAGATCGGCTCGTAAGGCTTCTGATACGAAAAGCTATTGGTGACAAACGGGGTGAGGTTAAATGTCGGCCCCATGCACGACGTTGAGCCTATTGCCGACTGGATGTATGGCCCCTGGAGGATCTGCACCGCCTGGTTTTGCACCGAGGATGATGACTGAGCGATTGGGTTAGCTGTTGCGCTGACGCCACCGACGGAGTCAGCCAAACTTGGCGAACCGAATAAAAGTGCAATCAGCGCTGGAAAATACTTGTAGTGTCTGTGACGCTTTTTGTTGTCACCCTTCTGTCGATCGAGGTTATGTTTGAAACTCCTGGCCCGCTGTATGACTCGACGAAGGTGAAACTTTGACCTGGAGTGACTTGCTTCCAAGTCGGTTTGCCGTTCATGTTGAGCTGCGTCCATCCTGCTTTCGTTTCAGAATCAATCTGGAATGACGATGATTCCGCAGGGACTGAGATATCCCCCGAAGTCGTTTCAACGCCGTGACCAGAAACTGAATAAGACCATCCTGTGTTGTAATCTACCGAGCGAATTAACTCAGTGGTTTCCTGCGTTGTTTCCGAATGTGTGGTCATGCTGCCCATTGAGAATGACGGGACAACAGGCACTGCCTTTGCTGCATTAGCCCCTGCTAAAACAATTGCAATTAAAAGCAGGTTTTTCACGGAGTCCTCGATTCAATACAGGTCTTCTTCTGCGTTAGGCCTCAGGACAATGTCTGACTTTGGGTAAGCAACGCATAAGAGCGCAAAGCCGGCATTGAGTTGATCGTCATCCAGAAAGCTTTGGTCGTTCTGGTCAAGCTCTCCGTCAATTACCTGCCCAGCACATGATGAGCAAGCTCCAGCCCTACAGGAGAAAGCAAGATCAATGCCAGCTTCTTCGGCAGCGTCGAGGATGTATTCGTCGTCTTTACATGTGAACGACTCAACACCGTTTTCGACTTGGACTGTGATCTTGAAGTCCTGGGCCTGGTACATAGTCCTCAGTTTCTGATAGTCAGGTCTATAACGTATTGTCCGGTCGCCTGAGTGCCAGAACCCCCGGATTGGATCGTAATAGCGCCATCAGTACCCACGGTTCCAGCAAGGTTTCCGGCCACGCCGCCAGACGAAGTAACCGTGTTGCCAAATGCAGGCAGAGTACCGATCACGCCTGAGCTCACGGTACTGCCGGTGGCTGGCTTGTCACCCTCAATGAAGCTTTCAGAAAAGGTGAAGCTCTCCCCTGCGACTTTGACCGAAGACTCTGTACCGGTGAAGCCAACAGAAGCGCCAGCAGTGAATGAGCTCAAGCCGCCAATGTTGCCCGATGTCGTGCCATCGGAGGTGGTGAGGTTCTCTCCGGAGACGGAGTAAACGCTAGGAACTCGTGTGGCGTTCGAAGCAGCCGCGTCAACGCCTAGTTGCACGCTCGACTGAGTCCGAAAAATGATGTCAGCTTGAACGGGCAATCCAAGTAAGGAAGCAGCTGAAGCAGCAGCGATCAGTCTTTTCATTGTGTTTTGGAAGTGGATTCGTCTTTTTTGCCGGGATCTTCTTTGTCGTCTTTCTTCTTGGCTGGCATTACGCCAAAGGTTGCAAGCGTCCCTGTAAACACGCTGGCGATAAAAGTTGGATCGATATTCTTCTGAGGAACGCCTGGAATCGTGACGTAGTTCAGTGTCAAGATTGCTCCAGCCCAGCCCAGGATCACGACTCTCACAATGGTTGAAACACCCTCATCAGCCCATTGAAAGCCGTCGTCCTTGGATTTTTTTGGCTTGGTTTCTACAAGGGCGTTATCGCTAGACATACCAAAACGGCGAAGTAACATCGAACCACGCCATGAAGCAGCCCGAAGAAATTTTCTCCAGACCGCCAAAGGGTTATACACGTCTACTTAGTTTTCTTGGG
>Ga0181369_1000113_pt1 | contig 22428 bp, 14 predicted proteins | sample LowvirmetaG_8_FD_130088 | JGI IMG/M metagenome (GOLD analysis project Ga0181369, IMG submission 130088) | Marine viral communities from the Subarctic Pacific Ocean - Lowphox_04 viral metaG | ecosystem: Environmental > Aquatic > Marine > Oceanic | place: Subarctic Pacific Ocean | collected... | reverse complement strand
TCGGAAACCTGCTCTTTAAGAAGCTCTTCCTTGATGATCTGCTTTAGCGTTGCTTTGGTAATTTTCATAATTATTTCTCCCACGATGGTTTGCCATAAACCATTTTCCAAAGGTCTGACTCTGTTTCACCCGACCAGTACGGCCCTGACGGTTCCGAACGGCGTTTTTCCCGTGCTTTCTTATTGCCTTTCCCGATTTCAGCATTAACTCTATCTCTTGCGTCATCTGGATCTTCACCAAAGAAATCTACGAGTTGTTTTACTAGCCTATCTATATGATCTTCTACGGGACCACGATCAGGGTTCACACGATACCTTCGAAGATAGTCAAAGATGTGCGCTCCAATATCGTCTGTTCCAAGTCTGGTTCCGTCTGGAGCGTACTTCACGAACCGTTCGGCTTCTTCTCGACTAACGCTTTCTGTAGCCACTGCTTCAAGTTCTTCCTTGATGATCTGCTTTAGTCTTGCTTTGGTAATTTTCATATTACTTTAGCTCCCTTATTGGTATTCTGGATTGTTATCTCTTTATCAACAGAATCTTTCAAGCTTTGCAAGTGCGAAATCAAAAGAGTTGTAGAGAAATTCATCTTAATTAGTTCCAATATGTCAATAAAACCTGATAAATTATCCTCATCCAAAGCAGTTCCTGGTTCGTCAAGAATAAAAAGATCCACCTTTGGAAGCGAAGAGACAGACAGCAAAGCCAACCTAATCGCCATAGAGGCCATAGTTTTCTCTGCTCCCGAAGCCATTTCAATTGGTCTTGGGTTCTGCTCTGGGTGCTTAATGAAGATATCTAGATTCTTATCGTTACATTCAAAGTAGATATCAAAATCAACAACACCAACAAGGAAAGACGCTATCTCTTGATTGATGACAGGAATCTTTTCTTGGATAATCTGGTAAGGGATACCATTTGTGTTTACGGCTTCGATATAACAATCATACAGATATGCTTTTCTCTCAAGCTCTTTGAGTTCTTGATGCTCTGCTTTTAGAATCTCAACACGTTGCTGTGCAGAGCCAAGAGTCTTGTAATACTCAATCTGTTTCTTCGTCATTGAGTATTTAACACCAATCTCAAGATGCTTTAGCTTGCCCTTGATGGCATTGATTTCTTGTGCAAGCTTACGCTTTGCTTCAGAATGGTCACGAGTAGATAGCTTCCTAACAAGCGCTTTGGTTTGGCTTGCTTCTTCTTTAGCAAGCTTGGTCTTCTTGGCGAAGTGCTCAAGGTCTAGGAACTTAGCAACAATCTCCTTACGCTTTGTAGAGCCCTCAGAGATAAAGTTTAAGCTGTCGGTCTGTGACGCAAGCGAGGACATAGCGAAGTCCTGATAGGTTCCAAAGTAAGATTGGATGGCCTTGTCAGTCCTAACTCTTGTGTTCTCGTTTAACGATGTCTCTCTGTCATTCTTAGTGTAAGTAAAGTTTACAGTAGACGTGGCGGCGTCAATACCCTTTCTCTTGACCTTCTTAAGCTCTCGTCTGATTGTGTACAACCTGTCACCAGATTGGATCACAACTTCACCAAAGCCTTTCTTGCAGTGGTTGTTGATAACATTGACAAGCTTCTTCTCTTTCTTTGACGTTGTGCCAAAGATGGTAAATAGAATAGAGTCAATGACAGATGATTTACCTGTAAAATTCTTACCAAATATGCCAACAAGGCCACGATAATCAGCAAAATTTAAGCTGGATTCTTCTTGATAGTTGAATAAACCAGCCCACTTGAAGCTCTTGATGGCCCAAGTTGTGTTTCTGGCAAGGTGATTCTCGTCAAGATCGGTGTTAATTTGATCATTAAGCTCATAAATCTTGCTAAATTGTGACTTGGAAAGCCCCTTGGAAGCTAAGAATGAGGCCAAAAGAGTCCTCTGGACCCCTACATCACGGACGTTGATAGCCTTATTTTCTACTTCCTTAACAATAGATTGTGCCTTTTTGGGCACAAATTTAAGTGATTTTGGCTTGTTTTGTCTAAGATTGGACAGTATCTCTTTGATTACATGCTTTGGGTGACCATGAGTGTCAACAACTCTGATTCGCTTATCTTCGATGTTGGCTCTTTCAATGATCTCACCATCAGAATCAATATGGATAGTTTCAAAGGTATGATGGTTGTAGATATCTACAGGATAGACACTCCAATCGTCTTTACCTTTGATTTCCCAATAAAGATACCCTTTGTATTTACCCTCTCCGTGGTTTTGTTGAATTGTGGAGCCACAATACCAAACACGCTCATCGGGATCTAACGACTGCTGCTTGTGGATATCTCCAAGCATGGCAAAGTCGTGATCTTTAAAAATATCAATTTCATCCTGGCCTTCGTTCAGAACATAGCCAAGGTCTGTCTTGGCACCTGCGATAGTGCCATGATAGAGTGCAATATTGATTTTGTCAAGGTTTGTAGGCTTAGTCCAGTTATCTCTATCGAAGATGGACAACACATTCAGTGTCACCTTGTCATCAACAACAACCTCACCAGAATTCTTCAGTAGGTGAATGTTATCATTGCCAAGAGCATCAACAATGGGTGTTATTGCATCTTGCCTATTCTTGTTCTTTAGATTACCATCATGGTTGCCAAGAATAATATACAGTGGTGCAATGTCAGAAAGACAAGACAAGAACCAACTTGTCATCTCGACAAACTCTGGAGATATTTGTGTCTTTGTGTGGCCGATGTCGCCACAATGCACAATAATGTCAGGATTGTCATCCTTCAACATGCGAAAGAGACAATTGAATACTTTTCTATAATCACTATGGTAGCGCAGATTTTTGATATGTGTATCTGCTAAATGCGCAATGTTCATAGAATACCCATGTAAGTATACACGGGGGTAATCAAAGCGGTACCAACAGCGTACCAAAACATAATCATAAGTGCCTTAAAGAAGGCATCACATACAAGCCAAGCGACGTTCATTGTTCTCTCCATGGCTATAGTATAGCCTGTTTCAATCTTCTGTCGAGGATTCTTCTTCAAAGCTTTGAACTTGTTTTTGGAGTTTTACTAGGTTTGGGTTTGCATCAATGAATAGTTTCTGAACTTTTTCTCTAGCAGCAGGATCGTCAGCACTAATCTTGCCTGTGATTGTTTGGACATCTTCTATGCTAAGATACTCGCTGAAGTATACCCAGTTATAATATTCTTGAACTGTTCTAGCATTTTCTGGAAGAACATAATTGGCCAAGCTGCCGTCTGCTATAACAGAAGGATCGACCATTGCAACATTATAATACTTACCTTTGCTATCGACATCTGTTGGCAGTGAAGCTACGACACCACCAACAACATCAAATGCCATAACATAGTTAGAACCAAAATCATCAAAAAACTTATCTAAATTTCTTGTTGCTTGCTTAGGAGGTACTGTAGGCTCAGCATTTAATTTCATTAATCTATCGGGTATACCAAATCTTGGGGCATTTCCTTGTTGCTTGTCTTCATAAGCCATCATAGCGACCGTAAAACTTAACGGCATAATGGCCACTCCCTCTGTTTTATCGATCATCATTCTCTGACCGCCCTTGCCCCATCTGAATGCAGAGTTATTGTTAAGATATTCAGCAAATTGTTTTTGAGTTTCTACTTTTGTATTTGCTTCAATTGTATTCTCTAGAGCCTGCTCGATGCCCTGAACTCTTCTTTGATGTTGTCTATTAGCTGATGACATATATATTGGGCCTAGAATAGCCATAGCTATACCTGTTACGGCTGCGGGAAAAGCATTTCTTTTTGCGAAATCTTTTATGGAGTCAATTATACCTTCTTCTATAGCTTGCTGCTCAAGTAGCTCTCTTTTAATCTCTTCTTTAATAAGAAGATGTAATTGCTCAGAAGTTAAAGTAATGTTCATTATTGGATACCTGCTAATAAATCTAGCAATAAATAGTTGTCACGATCGATAAACTTAGCTTTTGCTTTTCTGTCGTTGAAAACATCTTTTGGCATTGTGCCAACGTCGTCAAAGCCGGTTGTATCTATTTTGTAAAGCTCAACGTCGTAGCGAAGAAGTGTCGTAATGATTTTGCGCTCTTTCTGAGACGCATCAGCATCGAGGGCGATGTAGCACGGGGTGTCATTTCGTACAATCTTTCGTAATAGGTTGGACCCTGAGTATAGTGTAGACCCAAGGATAGGCACAGCGTTTCCTGCGTTAATTGCATCAAATACTCCTTCTACAATTGTGAGATCTTTATCCCAGTCGATAAATAGTTCATTAAAGATGACATCCTTGCTGGCCTTGGGATTCTTGTATTTAAAGTAATCGCCACGATAACTACGAGCAATGAAGTAGCTAAGGTCACCAGCATCATCAAAAGACGGAATAACAATTCTGTTTTTATATTCTCCAGAATTGCAGTATCCGATCTTCCATTTCATTATGTCTTGCTTGGACAAGCCACGGTTAGCCAAATAGTTAAATGGCTCTTTATCCACAAATTTCAAGTCTTTTCTTAAAAGCGAACGAAAAAATTGAGGCATTTGTACGTTGACTTTGGCCTCTTCTTCCTTCTCTGCAAACAAAAAATCAAAGTTAGCAATATTTGGCCTGCCATAAATCTCATCCCAATCTTTTAGATTGTTATAAGTTCCATGCTTCCTGACAAGCCTACGGATAGACTTACCACGGTAATCACAAATCCAACACTTGAACGCACCTCTATCAAGGTTGATAGATAGTTTACGCTTATGGTGACCACACTCGGGACAGTAGAACAGCTTCTCTGAGCCTTGGTCTCTAAATCTACCAAGTATGGATTCTAGTATGTTTGTAGCACGGGCTTGGTCCATGAACTGATTGTATCCAGCCTAGGTGTTCCCGTCAACCTCTTTCTTCTGCGCCTCAAAGCCTGCCCTGGCAACTACGATGGCGTCGGCCATATCAAAGTAGCAAGGCTTTGGGTTGCCATTTCTTGTCCATTCGACTTCAAAATCTGGTTCGTGCTCTATCAAGTGCTCCATAACAACTTTCTTAGCTTTTTTGCCTCTGGGTACAGAAATACCTACTAACTTTCTAGCTTGATTTGCTGTCAGGTACTCTGGCTTTACTTGGAATACTTCAAACGATATCCAAGACACAACACCGTTAAACTTCTGTAGCTTCGCCATTGTCGCGGCACTAGAACCACCAGAGTTGAAGAAAGCAAATGGCTTTTCAATATACACGTCTGTTATATCAAACTTTTCGTATATGTTAAGAAGGTGCTCTTTTACAAGAATGGATTTAACAAAAAAGTCTTTGTGCTTTCTAAGATCTGTATTGCTAAAGTGTTGCAGCGTTCCTGTGTGATCTATAACTGAAAACCCTGTTATGCTTGTCGATACATCAATACCAAGTATCATCTAAAGTGTAACCACCTAAATCGTTTTCTTTTTGAGAGGTAGCTGAGATCACTATCGTACTCATACGCCTCTCTTTCAAATGGTATCATCATATAGGCTGTGTGTGTATCTCTAAATAAATAATAATTCTCAATAAAGTAATAGACATACAAAAGATAAAAGAAGACAACAAGAAGTTCTTTTTGCTGTTCTATATGAATCTTTTCATGATTAAGTGTAACCTCATCCATCCTCTCTTTTGATATAATAAAAGGAAAAAGAGTAATAGCATACACATCAATAAAAATTGACACTAGTTTAGTGAAAACTGGTGATACTATCACAATCGGAAACATTAAAAATCCATCTTTAGTTTGAAAGAAATATCTTGAGCCTCTTCTTTCAAAACAGGGCTTGAAAGCGATGCAATACCAAGAAGGTTCTGATCATCATCATACACTGCTATTCTTGATATGTAAACTTGTTTTTTAAAACTAGCGCTGTGATTCATAAAGCTAGAAGATACTGTATTCTTTATTCTGTAATTATTGTTTTCTTGGTAAACATTGGAAGAGGAAATAGATAGTCTGTCCTGTCCATATTCAAAAAATGTTGGATTGTTAGAAAGGTTAACTTCGCCTCTTCTAGCATGGCAAAACATCGTCATAACTTGTGTATCTGTTTGCCCTTTGAAGCTGAGGTCGAACGAGGCATTATGGAAGGAGGCACTTACATTTCCACTACCAGAAACTACGCCATCATTAGCACCAGCCGCAAAGTAAAGCCAAGAGCCAGAGACATCAGCGGAACCAGAAGAGAGACTAAGTTTAGGAGTTAGGCCCCAGCTTCCCGTAAGAAGAATAAAACCTTCTTCATACATAACAACACCAGCAACAGAGCCAGACCCACTAGAGCCTGTTGGCCCTACTTGAATAAGCTCGCCATTATGTTTAGTGTCTTTAAGCTCTCCAGCCAATGAGCCTGTGTAGAAAAACTTGAGAGACACAGAGCCAGGGTCAATTCTTGTTCCATAAAATATCTTTGGTATCTTCAAAAGATTGATTGATTGGTTATCTTTGTTCCACGTTCCTATATCATTTGCGCTAAATTCAACCGCATAGTGGGGGCTTCTTATAGCATAAAAATTCAGACTTGGCTTAAGAGCAAAATACTCTCTATTGGTTGGCACATTAGCAGTGCCGGGACCAAAAGGAAACAGAGGATGCTTAGATGTAACAGCGCCAGCAGTTGCCATATACTGCCTTATTAGAGACGAAGTTAAAGAATATGTAGAACCGGTTAAAACAAAAGTTGGATCTGTTGTAAGGTAACCATCTACAACATCTTGAAGGGGCCCAGAGGCTGTGATTTGATAGCTACCTGCAGAACCCTCTGTGAGCACTCTTCTTCTATTGGATGCTTTTATAAAGTTTTTGCTACTTCCTTTGATAACATAAGGAATGATAGGAGAGTTTTTTCCGGCAAGAGATTTTGCACCTTCTTGTTTTCCAGCGAAAGATGTAGTACCTTGTTTGTCAATATTGTATTCAAATAAGCTTAAACCACCACTTGCTCCTTCTATATCACTAGAAAAGGAACCAGATTCAATGCTCTTGTTATTGTAGTAAACCTTGCTTTGATAAATAAAAAACCTAGTCTTTGGGTAAGATCTTATTGTGTTTCTTATTATGTCGCTTCTGTCAAACTTTTTTAGTGACATCTATCCTCCTCTAGTAGTCGAGTCGGACACGCAATGTCAATTCGTTGGTGGGATCCTTTCTGAGTGGTTCTGAAAGCTTAGCAACAGCAAGGAGTTCTCTGTCCGAACTGTAGAGGCCAATAGTGGTAATGTACGCTATTGGTGGTCTGCTTGTTGTGTTGTTTTTAACTCTAATAGATCCGTTAGACAAGTAGGTTGGATTTGCAGAGTAGTTAAACTTATTGTTTGAAACTCTACAGAAATAAATCTTAGAGTTTATCTCAGTCGTGTTGTTAAACTGAATGTTGTGTAATCTTTTTCTCAAAGAATCACAAGTACCAGAAATTGAACTACTGACTAAGGCCTGAGAGAAAGTCTTATATCCACCAGACTGGCTATGAAACTGTGTAACACCAGCGAAAAGAGAACCAGAGATAACTGCTATACCAGCTTGATAGAAGACAACTCCAGCGTTTGCGTGACCAGAGCCCGATAGGACTCCATAGTCGCCGCCTACAGTATTTGCTGTGCCTCCATCGGCGGAAGCCCCAGTATCGGATAGAGTTATCGCCTTGGCACCCACAGAAGCACTAGCGTAAGAACCTGTACCAAACTTAATAGAAAAGGAGCCTTTCTTAATCTCGTCTTTTGTAATTAATCTTGAGAAGTTAATAAAGAAAACTTCCTTCATAACGCCAGAACCATCTAAATCCAAGTCTTTTTCAAATTTTCTAACATCGTTGGACGAGCCTGTATAACCAAGAAGAACTTGAGAATACTGATTATAAAGATTAATCTTTTTGTTTCTCATAAGAGTGTTAGCGGAGCCAGAAAGTCCTGAAGACTCATCATAACCAAGAGTTAAATCAAAAATATGGTTAGCCGAAGAGCTTAGGAAAGGGTAGTCATAAACAGACTGGAACATACCATGTGAATAGTTTTTAACATTCTTGTCTGCATAGGTCCCACTAACGATAGATCCTGTTATAGGGATAACTTCGTGGAGAAGGGTTCTGGTTGTTGTTACGTCAGTGTTACTGTCGATTGGTTCATAATAAATTGGCATGTTATCCTCTTAATCTCACTATTCTAACTGGAATTTGAACTTGTGCTCCACTGGAATCTCCTGCCGCATATACAGTGGTGTCGATTACGTCATACTTGGAGGCCCCAGAGCCAAAACCAAGCTGGGCTTCGGTTCTATTTGTCTTACCATAAAGAGTATAGGCAGAGGGGGTTGTTGTTCCCTCTACGTTTATCTCAACACTCGGTACCAAGGTAAAGGCAGCAGCAACACCTCTAGGTCCGGCAAACTCTGATTGGGCGGTTCCTGTTTCTGAGTCTCTCTCAACTACAAGGTTTGGCATTGTAGTCGCAAAAGCATTGGAATAGTTTTCAATAAAATCACTCGCCGCAATTGGAGTCCTGACTTGATAGCCTCCAAGAACAATATCCTTTTCTCCCTTGTCGTTATTTGCAAATCGACCGGAAGTTGCTGTCCTAATCCCCTGAATAAATCTGAAATCAAACTTCAGATTTATATTTCTATCGAGGAGGTTGGTGCTGGCCAGCATCGCAGTCCTGTTGGATCTGTTGGCTGATTTTCTATCACTCTCGATTCCCGTCTCAAGAACGATAGAGCGATCAGGAGTAGCGCTAGAAGGGCTAAGAACCTTGCTTTCCCCTATGAGGCCCTTAAGGTTATTATATGTTGCTGTATTGGCTGCAAGTACAAACATGCTTCCACTTTTAACAATAGCCTCAGAAATTTTTTGATTTATTTTCATTGTTGGCATATAAAGTATATCCGTTCTTTCTATGCTCATTAGCCCATATTTAATCGAGGATGCTTGTTTGGTTGCAGCTTCCATAATAGGTGATTGTAAAATTTCTAAATCATAATATGCGCTACCACTAGCATGATTTGCATTAAATAGTGAATAATCAATCTCATCATCACCAAGAGCAAAAGTCTCAATTGTAAAGTTACCATCGGCCATCCTTTTTCTACCGATGTCAGTCAAGACGGCATCAAGTATGATGTCTCCTGAGTTATCCAAAAATGCCATTATTAATCCTCGTTTAAGTAATTAGTTGTACTTTTTTATTTAGTCGTATAATCAAATACGATGTTGATGTCTACTTTTTTCTGTGTTTTCTTAGAAATAAGTCTAAATTTAAATTTTCTTCCTGCTGGGCCTGCTGAGGTCCAAACTGGATCGTTTGTATCTTCCCCAAGAACAACTTCACTTATTTGATTTAATGAGGTGTCATTAAAGTCCAAATCGGCAAAGTTTGTTTGTATATGCTCATGTTGTGGAGCAATATTAAGTAGTTTTTTAAATGGAATTGATATTTTACTAGCCCTATTTTCTGTTAATTCGGACTCATCTAATTGGTTAAAGTCTCCGTAAAAATAGCCACCGTCATCAACCAACACAGATTCATAGATTGGTGTGAAAGGGCCTGATATTCCATTTACATTCACCATTCTAAAAGTATAGTAGTATTTGGTGTTTGTTTTAACTTTGTCAATGAAAGCTGTTGAACCATAAATATCTTGGCTTTCTGGCTCTTTAAGGTCAATAGTGGTTATCTCAGCACCGTTAAAATCTTCATAAGTTGTAGGCTTGGTGGTAAGCTTATATGCTTTTATAAATCTTTCCGGGGATACAGATCTTTCTTTGATATTATCAGCTTCTGTTAGGGCTTTTCCATCTAAGTAGTTATTTTTGTTGGCAATGTCTTGTTCAGTAATCGCCCTTGGGTATGGCAAAGAGTCATATGAAAACACATTCCTTCTCAAAAGGAAACAAAGTCTTTTGCTGCTATCTTTAAAATATGTAGGTTCAGCTAAAATACCAACAGGGGGGTGATCTACAATATTGACTTTTTTTTCTGCAATTGGTATTTCTATGATTTTAAAAGAAGGCTCAACGTATGTATGGAAATCAGCTAAATATCTATCTTGTGAAAATATTTGGGCGTTAGTGGCAACTTCGTTTTCAAAAATATTTATTTGAGCAGTTTCATATTCTATTAGATCTGTTAAACCTTGTATAGCCTCCTCATGCGTTGATACTTGTAGTATATCTCGATCTCGATAATTTTGATAATGGTCATCATACAAATCTTTAAAAATGTCTATAAGCGAAACCAAATCGTCAATGAAGGCAAAATATTCTATCTTGAGATCTTCGGCGGTATCAAGTGTGCTACCGAGAAAAACTTCATCATCAATGTTATCATGTATGGTGTAAAAAGATGCTACTATAGCTTCAGTAGTCTCTATTACTGTTTCACTAAGCCCGAGATCCGTACCCAGGCGCTCGGCCTCAGCATTACCTTCACTGTAAATACTAAATAAAAGATCCTCTTGGCTGTAAGGCGTGGCCCCAGTGTTTGCGAAGTTGAGGAACTCAGAAGAGATCATATTCATAAATTGAAGAATCAGCCTTTGTTCACTGAGAGGGGTTGGGGTTGAAAAATCTTCAATTCGAAGCATATAAGCAAATATTTTGTTTATCTCTTCTCTTGTCCATGCCCAAACGTTCGCTCCATCAATATTGCGATCAGTATTAATGGCAGTCAAAGTAGCAATACTGCTACTTAAATACTGCTTCATGTTGTTGATTAAATCGTTTTTATATGCTATTTCATTATTTAGCATAGCAGTGTGTGTAAGAACATTATCCTTATGTACTTGGTTTTCAACAAAAATGGTGTTTAGGTTTTGTTCAGAAAACAATTGTGGCTGAGTCTCATCGGTAAATGGGCTATAAAACTCTAAACAGTTTTCTTCATTACTGCTGCCAGTTGCAATAAGTCTTGTAGTAACCAAGTCATCGTTTCTATATTTGAGACCCTCAACCAAAACATAAGCATAAAGTTTATAAGTGTAATCAGTGTTGTATTTTACTTGATTATCAAGGTAGGTAAAAGCTTCACGCTTATTAAAAAACCAAAAGTTTTGTAATACGCTGTTGTTGCGATTGTCGCCTGTTGGGGCCCCACCCAACTTTTCAATTCTAAAAACAAGACTTTCAGCATGACTATCTTTACTAAGAATATTATCAATATTCTCTATACTTTCTATTTTAGAGTTTGCTCTTTCATTTAGAAAATTGAAAAGAGAGTAGGTGTTTTCTGTTGTAAAAGTTTTATAAAAACCTTGTGTATCAATCGCTATAGTTTCACTTGTGTCTGAAGAGAAGGAAGACAAATTTGCCGCTGAGGCGCTAGGCGTGTTGATTGAATTTAACAATAAAGAAGGTAGGTCAACCACCCTGTAGCTTTTGTTTTCAGTACCATATGAAGCTTCATTTGAATATATTTTAGTTGCTGTGCTTGTAATAAAGTTTAGGTCATTTGGAGTGGTCTCTATTTCCCCAGCATATGATTCTTTTAACAATCTTAGAAACAAGCTTTCCAGGTGATTGTCTTCGATAAAGTCTTTATAAACTGTTTTTGAACTATCCTCGGGAGTTCTTGAAAGAAAAGTGTCCTCTAATTTTATTTTGATTCCAAACGGAGTTAGCGAGTGTAGCTTTGATATATCAGAATCGCTAACAGTTGAATATATTGTTCTTGTCTTATTTTCATCGTTTTTACTGTTAAAGCTGTCAGTGTAGTTTTTTTCAATAAAATTTTGAAAACTGATGTTTTCTGTCGGCTCGGAGGAAGTGTATGTATCTTCGTAAAGCGTTTCTATTGCCAGATAGGAACGGTCTACATCAAATCCTTCGGTGCTGGTAGTTGCCAAATCCGATGATGAAAGAAAATAATATATTGGCAGTGAAGTGATACCATCTAGAGTAGAAACAAAGCTTTGATATTTTGGATAAAAAGAGTAATATTCAGTCACAATCTCTAATTCTGGGTCGGTATTAGAACTTTTAATGTCGTTTTTTAATAATGGAATGGAAAGATCATCAACTTTTAAGTTGTGGTTGAAATACGTGTTGTTGTTAAAAATCGTGCTAAAGCTTGAGGTTTCATAAAAGCCTCCTATTAAAAACTTTTTCCACGCCTCGTCCGAAGAAAAACTCTCTCTTTCTCCAACAAGGCGTGTGGCTATTCTAGCATTAGAAAATACGCTAGACGTATTAAACTGTTCTTTTCTCACAGGGTTTGAAAGAACTTCTTGAATGTTCTCACTCAACGTGTTTAAAGAATTATCATAAACACCCGTCGATGATGTTATAAACGAGTGTCCTAGCAGTGTCCGCATTGTTTCAGAAGAGCCAGAAACTGTATTAGGGTCTCGTAAAATTATAATTTCCATTAGTAAGCCCCCCCTCCACTAACGACTCTTGCACTTCTCCCTGTGGATATAGCTGTTCCCACTGTAGATGAGATTGTGCCCCCGCCTGCCCCTTCAAAAGAGTCATCTGTTGTTGTTTCTGTTGTGGTGGGTGTTGCTACAGTTGTGGACAGATTATCAAAATCATCTTCAATTACTGTAGTTCCTTCAAATGATACTAAATCGGAGGACTCTATTCTTACGGTCTTCATGATTCTGTTTAACTGATTATCAAAAGATGAAGTTACTTCAGGCTTGCGTGGAATTGTAAGAGTCATTGCTCTTTTTAACAGATCTTCTCCTAAAGTTGAGGCCGAGCCTGGAAAGAAATCTTCGTAATTATCATCTTCTAGATCCGAAAATAATGAATATGCCTCTAACAGGTCATCATTAAATGTTTTCGAATCCCTCCCAGATAGCCTTAAACCTTCTCTTGAACGGCCTGGATCTAAAGTCATCATATTTTCTAAAACACCGCCGAGGCTGCCGCCGAAGGAACCTGGGCCGGGGCCGCTTGTTGAGCCAAAGTTTGTGTATTTTATTACCCCAGTTCGGGTGGTGCTCATCTCACTTGCGTATGGTATTTCGAATGATATTTCGAATGATACTTTTTTTAAATCTTTGGAGGCAAAGCCGATTTGGGCATCAAGAATTACGACAGCACTGTTGGGGGTTGTACCATCTGCGAAAACAAAATTTTCGGATTCCTCTGGATGCCGCCCACTGTCTAAAAGAAAGACTTGGTCATCCCGAACAACAAGACTTTCGCCAGTAAAGTTTAAATTTACTAATGTTCTAGCCATATGTCACCTCCTAGTTCTCGTTTTAACATTCGACCTGCTTAGAAGGTCGAATGTTTTCTGTCTCTTTGCCTCTATTTGTTGTACGCTATCATCAATCTCCGCTATAGGATCTAAAAGTGATTTAGTGTTATCATTACTTAAAGGCAAATAAGGTTTATTAGTGCCTTTTGATAAAACTTTTGGATTAATTGAGAACAACTCATCCATTAGCTTAATATTTGTATTTTCTAGAATTCTTGGCCTATCGGTTAGTTTAAGATCTTTTTTTAAGCTAACCAAGGGTGTTTTACCAATATTGCCCATGGCGGTGGCACCTATCCCGGCGTAAATTAATTTTGCTCCAAACGTTTTGTGGTTTAACAGCATATCTTTAGTTAATAATCCTGTTGACATAGTAAATCTTAATTCCTTTCTCTAGTGAATGCTTCTAAGTTGCCGTCAAAATAAATATCGGCAAATCGCACCAAAGCTTCGAGGCCTCGGCCGCTGTATCTGAGTTCCGCAATCCAGTCTAGATATTCATCATCAGTAAATATCTGACTAAGCAAAAGAACTGTAATAAAGTAAATACCTTCGGCCACAAAGGGCGTTTCTTCAAAATCTTCAACAAAACATAAGTAGGTTATGTAAAGAAGTGAAAACATCTTAGAGTACTGTGTGCTATCTCGTGAACGATTATCTTGATCAAAGTTAAACATATCAAAATCTGGGGAGGTATTAAAAAACGCCGTCAATTGAAGATCAATAAAATCTTGAAAATTAAGGTCACTATAATCTTCTCTTACCGAATTTCCTTCATCTTTTCTGGTATAGTGGGTTCTATCAAAAGCGCTAACGTGCGGATCGTTCATCTTGCCAGGAACCTTATATACTTCACTAAAAATTTCAACAAATGTTGCATGGCCTCCATATTCAAAATATCTGCGCTTAAACTCATCTAATCTGAAGAACTCGTACACGCGGCTCCCAGGAGGAACCCAGGTGGTGTTGTCGGCAGACCCGCCATTGTTTCTAGGAAAATTGGTAAGCATTCCATAATTATAAACATCAAAAAAGTCTGGTTTTGGATAAACCCGTTTTGGTAAGGTAAATTTTCTAGTTTTTGTATGTTCTATAAAGGGGGTTTTTAACTCATAGTCAGAATTTTCAATATAAATATCATTAAACTGATCTAGACCAACGCCTTGTAAAAATCTATTATTAACAAAATCTTTAAACACATCAACAAAATGCTGTAGTCTTGAAAGAGTTCCGGTACTCGGGCTTATCTTATCTGTCTCATTAAAGGCGTCTCGCACATATATATCTTTACTAGAAAAATTTATTGTACGCTGTTGGCCATAGTATTGTTCTCTGCTTAAGCTTACAAATGGCGAGAAAAGTCTCAAATCTTTGAAAAAGTGATAATAATAAGGGCCCTCATTCCAAGGGTAAGGCTCGCTGAATTGGTTCACAATTGCGTCTTTGAAAAAATTATTAAATTTGCCATCAATATTGTTAAAACTACAAAAGTCCTCAGCAATTTCTAGATATCTTTCAAGGTCTTGTAGTACTCTCTGCAACTGTCTTCTAATAATGAAATCATAGTAAATCATTGTATAGTCTTTAAATTTTACAGAAATAAAATAATTGTAGTCCCTGTCCCAGGTAAGGGCATCGCCTCCTTCAAGAAGATTATAAAACCTAATGTCTCGTTGCTGAATTTCGCCATTTATGCTATAAGAATTGTTTTCTAGCCTTACCAGACGCTCGACTAAAAACGAAGTGTGATCAAAAAGGATACCCTGTGAAGCACTGCTCCCTCCTATTCTCTCAAAACGAAATAATGAGTCGTGATTTGTTCTATCAAAAAGTTCGTAGACATAGCTTTTAGCCAAAGTGTCTAAACGAAACATCGCAATATTTGTGTTGTCTGCACTATTAAAGGTAGCATAAGAACCACCAAATTTATCACTTGGCTTAGATGGCGAACCAAAACCACTGAGGCCCTCGCTTGCCCTGGAGCCATCGAAACGTGTTACTGCTATTTTCTTTTTTCTTTTATAGACCGTAACTTCGTGGGGATAAAAAAAGTTGTTTATATCGCTATTTCCCAATAAGTACTTTAGCTGTGTAACATCGACAAACTTAGAAATTTCTCCAAAACTCAGTAGAGCTTTATCGTTGTCTATAGAAAAGACAGTGTCATTCATATTGCAACCTTCGACAGACCCTCTCATGCCTCGTACTTGCTGAAGGGATCTCACGCACATTTCACTGTTGATGTTGATTATGTTATCATTAATTAACGGATAAACAATAAGGGGATCGCCTGCCGTTGAGGCGGGAGGAATCACTTGAGAGTATGGTCTAAAATCAAGTATATCTATGTTATTGTATTGTCTTCTCTCAAGCCTCTCTTGAGAAACAATTCTTTTGTTAAACTCAAAGAACAAAGTATTGAGATCTTTATAAAATTTTCCAACCGGCTCGCTAGACGACTTATAGGGTGATAATTTATTTATTTGGTTTAATTTCTGCAATAATTTCGGGCTAGACATTTCACTTTCAAGTGTAAGTAAAATATTATTAATCGAGTCTTCTAAAGAATCATTTTGCGGTCGTCTAAATCTGCCGCTCAAGTTTCTCGTATTGGCCTCACTATATGATGAAACTATTTTCTTTACGCCAGCCTCTATTGTGTTTTTTGTAAAATTAATAGCTTTGTGGTAATCACCACCTAGAGAGTAAAGAACTTCATTGAGATAAATTTCTCCGTTTTGGTCGGTAAAAACATCAATTTTGTCTGTATTAACAACCCCATTGTTTAAAATATTTAAATATGTGACATCGCCACCTTGAAAATTGATTAAAGATTCTTCATCAAACAATTTGTCCACAAACCCTTCCGCTTCGCTGAAGTTCGCGGCCATGGCAGCAGGGATAAGCTCTGAAACATAATCATAAGTATTTCTTGATAAACAGAGAAACCTGACCGCAAGATTTGAGTCAAAAGAAATACCGTCTTCTGTGACCGTGTGTCCATAGGGCTCACGAGAATTGATGATGAAAATATATTTTTGTCTTGCATATCTTTTGCCATCTTCAGTAAAAAGCTCTTTATTTAATTCTGTATAATCTTTGAACTCTTTTAGTCGTGTGGCACCATCTTCCTGCCCAACAGTGGCACCATAAGCTATTGCAGAGAGTTTTCTATCATAAGTTTCACCTTCCCTGTCAGGGGATAAAATTATTATGTTATCTTGGCTATTGTTATAAACCTCAATAAATGAATCTGCCTCGTCGTCTGCTGCAGGTATTGCGAAATAAATTGATACATCAATTTCTATCTGAGTATCTCTAATTCTTACTTCATCAATTATTGGAGTTGGGTAGTTTTTACCAAACTTTTGTTCTAGATCGCTTCCTAAAATCAGTCCAGACATACTTCAGAATCTCCTATTGCCTGCCCATAAATATCAAAGAACACAGCATCCTCTTCTCGTTCGCACTCGAAGTCAATATCAATCAAATAATTTTCTTTATTAAATTCATGCAAGTGTTTACAAACATTTCTAGATGAAATTTCATAATCTTTCTTAATATTGAAGTAATATTCTACAGAAGAAGTTGTAAATTGTGAAGGTACATCATCCTCTAATTCAGGTTTTAAAAATCCGTCAACAATATTGGTTTGCCTATTGTCGAAAAACAATCTTCTATAATCGTCATCTGGCCCTTCGCCAACGGCTTGCTCAACGACAAAAACCTCAACATCAAAATTTTCAACCAAAAGTTCAGTATTGAGTTCATCAAGATAAAGTAGTGGGTTGTTTCTGACTAGAGAAACAACTTTGCCATCAGAAAAAGCAGGAGAAGTAGATACAATATCAGCTAGTTCATTAGACTCGGGATCCAAAACTGTTGGGTCTTTAGACATTAAAAAATATGACGCCGTAATATTAATTTGTGGTATTTTAATATTGTTTTTTAGGTCTTCGATCTGAGAAGAGTTTATCTCATTTTGCATACTAACAAGCTTAATTGCTGGTGACAGATTGTTTGATTCAGCAAGGGTCTTGGCATCACCGATGTAGCCTCGTGAGGCTAACAAGTTTTCGTCTTGTTCGTAAACTGTATCCTTGAGAGCACCCCCTCTAACAATAGAACCAGATAGACGCTCGGTAAAAACAACTTGAGTTCCGAGGTATTGTGTGTCTCTTTTAATTCTTCCGTGTATATTGTTTTGATGTTCGATAGAGCCTGTGTGGTTATAAGTGTTGTCATACACAACGTTGTCGTCATAAAATGCATAATGTGTTGGCCTAAAATTACCAACAGCTAGCTTATGACGACCATAAGGTGTTAATTGAAAATCAAACACCTGCTCTTTTTTATTTAGTAGCTTCATTATTCTTCATTTTTGTATAGGACAGATACATCAAGATTAATTAGTTCAACAAAAGAAACATAATCATATGGCCAGTTAAAGCGTAAGTATTCATCATCTTTGTCAGTATCACCCTTGTCGAGATCAGAAAGCTGTCTGGCTGCGTTATTTTGTGTTGGAATCAGATCATAATAATCTGACTTTGCCTTTTGCTTAACCTTAAACACCATCCATCTAAGGTTTTCATTATTCATGATATCTGGCTCATCAAGTAGTTCATTATCCATCAACTTGTGTGCATTTCTAGATTCTTGGAAGGTGATCTTCTTGTAATCTCTTGGAGCTAAGTTTTGCCAAATGTAAGACAAATCATCTCTATCAAGCTCATACTTGAATTCAAAAAAGTACATAACGAAAGGATCAAGCTCAGAGAAGTTGATAAAGTCAAACTGTGGCGGGAGAACGTATCTCTTCATCTTCTGAACCATTTCCCTGATAGATTGTCCTGCAACGTCAAGTGAATCGCCTGTTACTGACCCCTCTTGCTCTTTCAGGGAGGCGTTGAACCTTTCTTTTGAGATGCCGATAAACTTCTTTCTGTTAACATCATCATTTGAGCTAACAGAGGTGTAGCTGTCTTTTGCTTCAATTATATAAGGTATGGCAACAACAGCCTCATATATCTCTCTTTTATCAGCTATCTCGCCAAGTCGTACCTTGCCAGCAGACTTCTTCTCACTTCTATTAAATCCAAACAGATCAGTTAGTGATTTAAAATCTTTATAAGCAGTAGAGCCCGATGTGGCTGGCTCGTTATTGTTATATGAAGAACTATACTTAACGACTTGGTAATGGTTCTTTAGCCAATCTTGAGAAATATCTTCAATTTCTAAGAAAACGCCAGTATTTGAATCGTTAGGAATTTCACCAAACTGGTGCCAAACACCTCTAGGAACAGACTCAGAGAAGTTCGTAGGGTATGTAACTCTACCAGAGCCACTCGTCACATTGGCAAAGTTAAGCATAGGAGTTTCCCATTTAGGTTGAATAACCCAGCGCTTACCAGCCAATTCGTTTTGGCTAAGTATTGTGTTACCAAACTTATCTTTTCTTATCTTTGGAACTCTTTCAACCCCAAACAAGTTAATAGAAGCAGAAATTTGCATGGCATTATCATTTATAACCGAACCACCAAATATAGGAACTTTTTGTCCAAAGCCGCTCGATACAGATTGCTGCTTTTGTGTATGTATAAGGACTCTATCGTTTTTCCAATCTCCGTTGTTCCCTGGCTCAACAGAGCCGGTTGGCTCACCAGCGTCTGCTCTCCAAAAAACTGTTTCAGTTTCACTAAGAATATCTTCAAGAGTGTATTCTTTATCTGCTGTTGGCCTGAAAATGAAATCAACCCAAGACTCTCCGTGGTAGTAAGGCGGGGTATATGCCCAGTTGTATCCTTCAATTGAATCAAGAGTGCCACTAAGAAAAGCAGAACCACTAATGGTAGTCCTCCCAGAAATATCTGGTCCAAATGCTGTAGTTCTGGAATACATTGTAAATGTTTCTTCAAAATCATCGTTATGGGCAGGATCTTGTGGTAGTGGATATGTGCCAGAAAGAAAGGTCAATGGACTGCCATCGTGAACCCCGTCTGTTGCTTTTGCACCAAGATTTGAGAAGAAAGAAGCACTGCCGGTTTTACCAGAATAATCATATTCTTTGTTGTAAAAGCGCTCCCCATTGTGCGATCTTCTAATTTTTAATCTTGCACCGTAGACCTCGCCAGCAGAAAACTTTATTCCGTCTTGAATCAAGTCAGATTTAATTTTTGTAAATTGCTCATCTTTAAGGAAAAACTCACCAGTCTGTCCAAAGAAGTTTTTAGCCATTAATGAATAAACTTCATCTGATGTTGATGCATCTAACGACGCAGTAAAAGATTGCACTGAAGCTGAAGGGTTTGGCTCCATGTCGATGAACTGGATTTTATCTATGAATTTCCCAGGATTGATAATTGTTTCAAAGGGGGCTCTAAAATCCCAAACTGGGCCATTATTTGGATTATACCTGCCTCTTGTGTTAAATAATAGACTGCCAGAATATCTTGGAATTAAACAATAGTTTTCAGTATTTGACACACCATTGTTGAAATTATTTGTGGTAACCTTAGACGCAATATTGATAATAGGATAATCAACAGCAAGGCCTGATTTTATTGAATTAAACAGAATACCGGGGGCAAACAATGGCTGAACTAACGGTCTGATTCCTGGTCTAGAGATTGGCAAAAATGTAGTCGCTGTTTCAACACCAGAGGCTTTGTATATTTGAACAATTCCCTTGCCATAGGATTTTGAGAATTGTGAAACAAGGTCAAGTGTTCTCTGTGCAGGGTAGAAACCCTTATACGGATTGAATCTGATTGCTGCCTTGCACGACAACATGATCTCAGATCCTGTTAAACGAGATTTGTCCTTAATTTCTGAGAATTCTCTCAAGAAGTCAGAGTTGGAATAATCTTTGTAGAACCCGGTGTCGTCGCTGTCAATCGCTGTTCCTACTATTTCTAGCTCATCTTGTTTTGTTTTATTGAAAAATCCTGCTGTATAATAATCATTAATATGCTCAGAGATTCTAAATTCAGGAACAACACCATAGCCTCTGGCCATTAGCATTAATTCTTCTTTATAATCATCATAGTTATTGAACCACGGCTTGGATGGAGAAGAAGAAGTTACAAAAGAACTGCCACTCTTGATTTGAATAACGGCATTATCATCAGCTTCCCATACTGCTTCACCACCAAATTGCTTAATTTTATGAGTAAATGAGTTTGTTAAAGAAGCTGTTTGTGCGAAGCCGGTTCTAGAAACAACAGAATTAGGCGAAGTCATAAATTGCTTTCTGGAATAAAGGCTACCTATGCTTCTTTGAAACAGCTTCAAAATAATGTTAGTTGCCGGATCGGCGGGTGCCATCACATATTCGTTTTGAAGCTCACCAGCAGAACATGAAGTTCTAAAGTTATCGGTGTTAGAGCCAACTATAGCGGCTGATGTTCTTGTTAAGAAACTGGAGGGCTCTTCAAGAGGCCAACTGCTTTGAGAGTGTTCTGCCTTGAGTGAATTAAAACCCCTCCCTGCCGCCGAGCTTCCTGTTGAACCAAGAGCAACTCTTTCTGCGTTAGTACCTCTCCAGAAACCATTGTCAAATTTTAGTCTCTCTCTGGAGCCACTGACTCCTTCATTTCTTGTAGAAGGAAAAACATTTTCGGTATGAAGTAGCCAGTTAAGATTATTGCCACTTTGCTGTCCAACATCAATTACTTGATCAAGTTCAGTTAGTGTTGGGTCTTTGACAGGGTATTGAAGGTCATTAAACTCTCTTTCGTTGAAATAAATCTTTTCATTGTTGTTGGTTATTTCAATACTTACATTTTGCTGACCAGAATCAAGGTTGGCAATTCCGACTCGACCCTTTAAAGAAACTGGTGGAAGTCTAAATTCTTTTAGTTCGCTACCTTTCTGAACTGTTATGATTCTTTTCTTACTTTCTCTGTTAAGTATGGGATGGTCTTTTTGATGTAGAGCACGCCAGTTCCAGCCATAAGTGTCGCCACGATGAATAAGAAGAGCATTAAGTCTACGACCTTGTTGGAGACCGGACACAAATGATGCGCTAATAGTTGGCTCACCTAGAGTGTTTCTATCTGATCCTGTTTTATCATGAACAAGTAAGTCTAGTCTTGTCGTGTTCTGGTAAAAACTGGCCGTTGGGGCAGAAGCGGACACATAATCAAAGAATGGGAAATAGTTTCCTGTTATCTCGTAATAAGGAGCGACGGGCGAATCTGTTAACATAAATCCTGAGTATCTAGGCTCACAGGCCCCTGTATGAGTAATTGAATGTGCAAACCAAGAATACTGTCTATCTGCTCTTGGTATCTGGTGTGAGATGTTTAAGTTATCATAAAGCTGTCTACAAATTATACTTTCTGTTTCGGTTCCAACAATGGTTCCAGGACAACCAGTAAGAACTCCAGAAACAAACGTTGTAGTGTTTGTTTTTGATTGAGCGGCCAAAGGAGTTAAGTTTAAGTTTGAGTTTACTACGTTATTTATTTTATTGGTAGTAAGATGGTAGCCTGTATTTGCAGTATTAATCTTGTCTGTCGCAAAATCTCCCATTCTCCACCAACCGACCAAGCTTCCTGTGTTTGCAGAATATACATTGCTGCCAGTTACATCACAAGGCTTGCCAGCATTGTATATGTCGGCAACCTGTCCAGGCTCAATATATTTTGACCATAGAGAGATCTCGTCCAAAGAACCAGAAAAGTTTTCTGTTCCAGTACCAACCTTAGAGCCAATAAATGCCGGTGAACTTGAATTTAGCCCCGAGAATCCACTAACAGAAGACTCTACTTCATTATGTGGCGCATAGTGTTTTTGAACAGTCCCTATCTTTGCAACAGTCTGCGATACACCGTCAATGTAGATTTTTGTCTGTAGTGTTGAGTCTAGCGACCCATTGCTTCCGCTAATCGCCACTAACAGGTGATGGTAAGAGCCGGTTAGTGTGTGTAGGATCTCATTTGTCTGAAAATCAATGAGGTTGCTGGTACCATATGGTGAGCCTGAGCCGCTTGTTGTATCTACTGTTACTCTTATTCTTTTTGAGTTGGCTGGGCTGCTTTGGCTAATCTCAAAAATAGATATCAAGGGCCTATTTGAATTGGTCTTTCCGTGAGAATAGAAATATCTATTGTCGCCACCTGAAACACTGTCGATCTTAAACCAGCAAGAGAATGAAAAACCATCTGTTTTCATTGTATCAAAAGCACCAGATCTTTCAGTTTGATATGTATCTACGAAGCCGCCCAAGGGTGGTGAATTTACTTGACCAATAAAGAAGTG
>Ga0181369_1000112_pt1 | contig 22455 bp, 31 predicted proteins | sample LowvirmetaG_8_FD_130088 | JGI IMG/M metagenome (GOLD analysis project Ga0181369, IMG submission 130088) | Marine viral communities from the Subarctic Pacific Ocean - Lowphox_04 viral metaG | ecosystem: Environmental > Aquatic > Marine > Oceanic | place: Subarctic Pacific Ocean | collected... | reverse complement strand
GTTATAAGCGACCATGCAGGTACTACTACAATAGATGGATATAGTAATGATACAATTAATGGTGCTGCTAATACTACTATTACTACACAATATAATGCTAAGACTTTCATAGCAACTTCTTCTTCTACTTGGATTGCACTTGGGTGATTAAAATGTTTATGCCCGCAATAATAGGAACAATCGCACAAGAAGGTCAATCCGGTGGCGGTGGCGGTGGTGGTGGTGGTGGTTCTGCACCAACAAATGTAAGCATAGCAACATCTTCTACTGGTAATTATGACAATGCTTTATTTACGGGAGATTTAGTATATGATTCCGAAGGTGGTACTTCACCCGATGTTCATATATTTAATCCTACAAGTTCATTTAATTATAACTCGACTGACGATATTTATGTCGTGAGTACAACAGTTGATGTTGCTGATTTTAGTGGTTTTAATGGTGTTGCACCGGGTTCAGATATTGTACTAAAAGCATATTGTAGGGCAACTAACGCAACATCATTCCAATGGACTATGAGTTTAGGTTCTGAAACAAGCCTTACAAATGTATCAATGAGTGTTTATGCTGCGGGTGGAACATCACAGGATAGCACAGGTAGTAGTGGGGCGGCTGTTATGAGAATGTTTTTTGGTGGAAGTAAAGCAGGGTATTTATTCCCCGAAGATGGTGATGAATTGGTATTAAAATTACAATGCACCGCTACTAATTCAAATGGTAGCACAGCAGCCACTCCCGTACAGATTAAGTTCAAGTACGTTTCTTGATGATTGTTAATCTAAACCCCCAACCCCAATAATTATAAAAAAGAAAAAACACGGAGAAATTAATATGGCACTAAAAATTGAATACGAAACAAACTACGGAATAACTTGTGATTATGCTCATTGTGTAATAATTGATATTAGATGTAATAAAGAAGTAGATGATGAAGGAAATAAAACATTCCCTGTTCAATACGGTGGTAAAATATACGCATCGGATGATGCCTATGCTGATGGTGCATCACCTGTTGGTGGTTTTAATGGTAATTTTTTGATGAGTGAATCTGCTGCTAAAACTCAATACAATATAATTAAACAATGCTACATTGACTTAAAGACAAAAGATGGGTTTACAGAAGGCGAAGATTGTTAATCCCAATCTTCAAATGATTCTGCCATAAATGCTTGCCACATTTTACAAGCACCATTGTGGTGTTTTCTATTTTTCATTGTAACCCCCCTTTTTTCGCTACCCAAAACCAAAAGTCATTAGAAACAGACCAAAACCATTTATCTATTCTGTTTATATTCTCACCTCAGTTTTTAGAGTGTAGAATAAATGTATAAATTGCGTAGTAACAATTGCAAAGAAAATCTTAACTTGAACAATAGCAGTTTTTATTTCAATGGGTTGTGAGGTAATGCTTTCTAGCATCACCATTTCTAACATAGTGTAAAAAGTAAAGTGCTACTATATTGTCTTTTTTATTACCTGCATCAGATATATGTATTTATTGAGGGTACACCATTGGCGCGAATGAAACTAATTGAGAAAAGAAAACGCCATACTATTTGGAAAATACACAATTGAAGAGGTTATTTTTTATGGTGTTTAATATAGTAAACCCTCATGTAATCGGAACACTATCTTTTGAATAAACCCTTCGCTTTAAATGCTGTATCTACCCAAATATGTTTACATTGTTTACATTCCCATAAATGAATTCTTTTCCCTCTAGTGTCATGGTATCTTGCAGATAATCTTCTAGGTATATGTTTGTACCCACATGCTCTACATGTGACATTTAGTTTATCCATCAATCTACCCATGTCACTCAACTGGCCTTCGGCTGACAATATCGTCTATTCTTAATATAGATGTCGTTACTTCTGTTGCCGAAAGCATTGCTTGTTTTATCAATTGCATAGGTTCTATAACATTCTCTTTTTCCATACTATGAATACCACCATTTGTCACATCTGGCCCGAATTCTAGATTCCCTTGCTGTACAGCGTGTCTCATAGAAAGTACTGTATCAAGTGGGTCATGTCCTGCGTTTTCAGCAATAGTGGCTGGTATAATCTCTAGAGCGTCAGCATAGGCTTCAATAGCCATTTGCGCTCTACCACCTATAGAAGCGGCATGATTTCTTAGATGTGAGGCCATTGCAACAAAAGAAGAGCCACCACCGTAAACAATACGATTTACATCTTTTACCATACCAACAACACCTAATGCATCATCAAATCCTCTTTCTACTTCATCAAGTGTGGATTGAGTAGCACCCCTAAGAATTAGAGTAGATTGGTCTGATTCCTCATCACCTTGTATGAATAAATAGTAAACATCGTTGTGTTTTTGTCTAATTATTTTTGCTGAGGCGTTTTCTTCCAAATCATTTACTGTTTGTGCAACATTTAAATTTAAAGCATTACTCAAGGCTTTCATCATACTTTCTGGTAATCTTCTTACCACCCCTATATTATTCTTCTTTAGATACGCACAAATATTATCATGGACTCCATCTCTAACGAATACAATACCTTCATCGCCAATACTGTGTACAATCTTTTTTGCCTTATCTAAAAGACTATCTTGGTTTCCTTGTTTAAATTGTGTATAAGATTCAGCATCCATTTGAATAGATATATTTTCTTCAGTCTTTTCATTTTCAAGACCTGTATTAACTAAAACCACTTTGGTATTCTTTTTGAAATCAACATCTAAAACTAGATTCTTGCTTAGTACCACACCGTTAAAAAGATATGAATCTTCAATACTACCTCCCGGTAAACTAACAACTCTAACTTTATCTGACTCACCCGCTTTAACTACAGAATCTACACACAACTGACTAACAATATCAGTCGCTGTTTCTAGAGTTTTTCCTGTTATTGCTGTTTTTGCTATATTTTTTAGAACATCTTCATTTCCTTCAAAAGCGACATCACTCTCAAGATATTTTGAGGCCATTCTTGCTGCTTCGTGATAGCCCCTACAAATTACATTTGGGTGTAGTCCTTTTTTGTACAAACTTTCGCTGTTAGTAAGTAATTGTCCAGCAAGTACCACTGTGGTAGTTGTTCCATCATAACACAACGATTCTTGAGTCTTGGATATTTCTACCATCATTTTAGCACCCGGATGAGCAACATCTAGTTCTCGTAAAATTGTAGCACCGTCATTTGTAACTATAACATTACCAGCACCATCTACCATCATTTTGTCCATACCCATTGGACCCAGAGTACTCTTACAAGTCTCTACGATGGCTTTTGCTGCGTTTATATTCAATGCTTGTGCGTTTGCTTTTCTTGTTTCTTGCTTTTCCATTTTTATTCCTCCTCATTATTTTCTGGAGTGAAAGGCCAATTTACCTCATTCGCTATTCTACTCGCCATTCTTTGTATATCCGACAACGCACCACCTTGTGATATTGCTCGTAACAAAGTATCTATTCCAACTTTTAATTTTATTTCTTCTTCAATTTTCATTTATTTCACCATTCTATTTCTATTTCAATCACTTCCCCTGTTTCCAGAGAACGAGATTTGACTATGTTGTGCTCTTCCATATGTTTGTATAAATCATATGTTAATTTAGCATCTTTTAGACAATAATCAGCCACTTCTGTATAGCGGCCTTTACCCCACGCTTTAGGTGCTTCTATACTAGACATAGACTTAAAATTATCAATGGTGTTTTTTACTAACATATCCAATGTAGTTGTGATTCTACCATATTTCAATGAAGATTTTTGAATTATCTTCTTAGTATCAATAATACTGTCTTGGTTTTTATACATAATGTCGCCTGCCGCAAAACAATCTAGCGATTCCTTAATTACAGGTAAGTCAAAATTAAGTATATTGTGACCTAATATTTTTCCACCTTTCTCTATATGTGCTGTGAGATGGTTACCTATATCTTTAGCATGTAAAGGTAAGATTGTGGCACCTTTAATCGCAACTTCTTTCTTAGTAAATACTGTAGCATTAGAGCCATCCCAAGTAGCGATTACACTAGGCTCAAAGAGGGTTCTATTATTCCATCCTCCAATATCATAAGAGTAATTTGCCGTTTCAATATCTAAAGATAGAATATCTGTCATGTGTCCACCAACCTATCTTTGTACAAAAGTTATTCGTTTTTGTCCTTTTTTAATCTAAGGAATACTAATTTTCCAGATTTTGTGGATTCAAACATGTCTTTAGCATATTTTGTGAAGTGATTCCAAGCGGTACCTCTAGTCACATTTGCCCTATCTTCATAGACTCTTAGCATTGCTTCTTTTCTTACCCAACCATTACCTCTATTATCGTCAAAGTCCATTTTTTCTGTGTTTTGGAATGATAGTGTAAACTTAGTTCTGTATTCAGCAACCTCTGTTTTCTTAAACCCAACTTCAACTTCGTCCTCTAACCATAGAATTAGGTTTCTTGTTAAATCATAAAGAATATCTTTAGCCATATCTACGTGTTCACCTGTGACGGTCCATACCCCTTCAATCATAGCCATGTGTGTAGCAAAAATAACTGTGTAATTTTCTACTGCTGGCATGAAAGACGCGACAACCTCACCTATACCGGGGGCTAAACCGTTTAGTAGGTCATAATAATCATCAATAGCATCATAACAAGCAGCATAAAATGTATCATCGGCCTTGAACATTTCGTGCATTACACTTTCTAAAATCAATTCTTGCTCTTCCCTATCCATTCCGTCCCACTCAATGAATGTAGTTTCTGACAAATTTAGAACTCTATCTCTAAGATTTTTTTGTAAATTGTTAAAGTAATCTGTAATTTCTTTGTAGTCTACAGCCATCTTTGGTAATTTTTTGAATGCACTACTCATTCTTTTAATACTAACATCTTGCCTTTTTGCAGTGTCCCATTCACCCCAGTAAAGTAAAACTCTCTGGAAAATACCTTTTGTGAGCACGTAATCTTTTACTCCCTTTGGAGGGAAAGTAGTAATCCACATAGAAACTAAAGATTCTGCTTCTATTCTTCCAGCCTTTGTATGTTTTACCATTTTATTACCATGAGTTCCGACAGGGTTACATGCTGATTGGAGATATAGAACAGTTTCTTGACTGTGTTTGTTAGGGCTTAGGATAATACTACCCTCGTCAAAGTTAAGTCCCTTTCTCCCATTCAACAGTCCCTCTTTCATATCCTTTTGTCTATTACCATCTTCGTCTACATATTCTTCCCAACCACCGATTAAAGCAGCGTCAGTCCCAGTAGTGTAATTATCTGTAGGGATTTCTGAATCTTTTGCGACATCTCCAATAAATTCCCAAGAAACAGATTTACCAGTACGAGAAGGTTGTACCCAGAAAACGTGTACTCTAGGGTCTAAGTGGCTTGGTCCCCAAGGAATCCTAACATAAGGGACCGCCGCTTGCCCATTCAAAAAGAAGAAAGAGAGCATACCCGGAATATCATTATCCATTGATGTCTCTCTAAAATGTTCTATGTACCCTTTGAATATAGGGTATTTCTTTACCGCTTCATAATCCGCATAATCTCTCATAATTTGACCCCTCTAAAGGTCAGTATATAGTCTTATGTGCGATTATGTGTCTAGACATAAGATTTTCACCTCTTTACTTTTCTTTCAACAACCATTGCTTCTTCACTTGTAATGGCTTGAACTATTCTAGACCTAAGCACAGGTCCTAACCCTTTTACTTGTTTAAGTGCCTCTGGGTAAGCCATTTCTTCTATACTACCACACTTCTCGAATATTCTATCTATTATTTCTTTTCCAAGACCGGGTATCGTGGCTAACATATCTTTTCTAATATCATTACTAGCCACTCTTTTGATTGTTCTAGCACCATGTGAACTAGCAGGTTTGTGTAATTTATCATGTAATTTAGTGATAAAAAGTGCGGCTTCACTTGTATTTGGTGTATAGAAAACTTGACACTCGAAATCTGCCATAACTCTAGCGATAGTACCTGTTAATTCATTTTGAACTCTACTGTAAGTAATACGCCTTCCGTTTTTCTTTGCTATGGCTACATATTTGTCAATAGTTCCATGAATGACTATAAAAAAACGAACATAGTTTTTATCCATGTTTTCTAGTTGTCTCCAGAGGTGACCATTATGACTTGATTGGAAGAAATCTGCAATACTTTTTGCTTCTACACACGCTTCTCCAAGAAGATAGTCTCCTACGACTAATGGTTGTCTCACTACTGTTAAGTGGGCTTTTTCGGCTTTCCTTATAACAGAATCACAAAGTAATCCTCTTTCATTAGAATCTATAATCAAATTAGGTTTAGGCATTATTTCTCTCCATATATTTATGCACTTTACAATAATTACTATCTCGGTATTTAATAATCTTACATTTTTGACCTTTGGATGTTATACCTATGCATTGTTCTTCAGTTGGTGGATGTCTAATACAAGAAAAACAAAGATTGGTTGTTGTGTTCTTTCTTGCCGTGTGGTTTCTTCTACCAAGTTTTTCCCCACATATTCTACAATTTTTAATCATATCATCCCTTCCGCAGTACCGTCATAAAATTTACACATCCCTGTACAAAGCCCATCTGATATGATAGTACGACACATACCAGCGTTATATCCGTTATTACCACTACCACCCATCACAATATTTTCTACTTGGAATCTAGTTACATTTTCATCCCAATCAGCCCAACCTTGTTTAGAAATTACATCTACAATGAAATTAATGTGTTTTTCTTTTTCTTCTAACTTAACTTGGTCTGGAGGAAAAAACCACCTTAGTCTACTAGCGAGATAAGAAGCGAATTGAAATCTAGCCCTATGAGTAGGATTGCCTTCACCCATGGCTGCTTGTGCTAAACAAGGAAGGATTGTTAATCCATCAATAGATAAGTCTGGAAGATTCACAATTTCAGTTCTCTTGGATTTAAACAACTGCTTTCTTTCTTTTAATTTTAAGACTAAGCCTTTATTTCCGTGTTTTATATAACCAGAAGATGGCTCTTGCGATATCGCTTCCAATTCATTATGTGATAAATTATTCAGCATATCAGTATTAACAGGTAATCCCCAGCAACCTCTTCTACTATTATATGAATTAGGAATTCTAATCATACCTGCTGTATCGAAAGCCACAGTCGGGTCATTAGATGGTAAGTTTAATTTTTTATGCCAAGAAGAAAGTACAAGTCTACCTGCATCTTTTATTCTAGTAACGTCTAACCCAGTGGAAGGAGTAAAGGTTTTTTCTAATGTTATCCAAACATGGAATCCTCCACCACTAAACCATATGTAATGTAAGATGTCTTCTTCTAAGAGGTGTTTATGTAACCTTTGAACTTGTTCTTGCATAAAATTAAATGGGACTTCAATACCTTTATCATGAAAGTTCTTACAATCAAAATCACATACAAAATGCCTAATGATTGGGGTGTTATAATCAACTCTATGGTTTCTTGGTGGGGTTAGCGCTCTGTAACCATAGGATGTAAAATATACATCACCACTACCACTTTTACCTTTCCAATAATTTTCTAATTCATCCCAATTTTTAACCAATCTTCTGTAACCCTTTTTTCCATTAGCGGCCACTTCGAGAACTTCTCTTGGGAAATCAAGAGTAATAAAACTCATTCAATCAAACCCTATTGTCTAATTTCTTGTAACAATTCTACAACAGTATTACCGAAAGAATCATCTATACACTTTCTGTTAAAAGTAACATCAAATGTTTTGAAAGAAGGTATTTTATCTAAACCAGTATCAACATAATCATCTAATGTTGTTTGTGTTGTTGTTTTTATATTGTAACACGATTCTGAACTTAAATAACCGAAACTTACAGTTATTTGGTCACCATAGTGCTTACCCATTTCTTCAATTATATTCTTTATTATTAGTTCTGTTTTTCTCATTTCACTCATATTATACATCCTCCAGTGTCCATGCGGGGCAAAGGTGCATAAAATCGCACCACTGACATTTGAAGTCATTTCGCTCTGCTGGAAAGTCATTATCTAAATGCGCTTTTACTAATTTTTTCATGCGCTTTTCTATTGTTTTAGTAGCATATGTGGCTTTTCTATCACTAGTTGGTTCATATTCCCAATTAGCACCATCACCTTTGTTTATACCACCGCCGGGGAATTCCCACCCCCAGTATTGAATAGGTAGAAATTCTTTGTGAGGACTACAATTTAACATCATTCTGTAGAATTGCATTTCTGCTCTTAACTTAGTAGCGGTTTTTCCCTTTTTCCACTTTCCGGTTTTCAACTCCATTAGAATAAAACCTTCTTCGTTTTCAAATATCCTATCAATAAATCCACGCATGTGAATTGGTACTATTATATCATCAACCTCTACATTTCTAGTTGCGTGAACTTCTGCTTCATTTCCAACAGGAAACCAATCTACACCTTTGGTAATAACTAATCTCTCAAATTGCCAATCTACCCATGTAGATATCTGCTCATCTTCACCGTACAAATAAGGTGAAGGTGGTTTTGGAATTATGTCATGTGTCATCTGTCTAGCAAGATGTAAGTTATCGTTTTCTATTTCTTCTAATATCTCATCAATATGATTTACTGCTTCTTTAAAGAAAAACTCTGTCATATCATGGACATTGTTACCTCTGATATGGTGGTCTTTTTCTTCTTGTTGTAACTTCATAATGTTTTGAAAATAATATTGCTTAGGACAGAAATCGAAAGTCCCCAAACTACTCTTTGTTATTCTCAATTTTTTATCTTCCATTTCTGGAAGCCAAGCATATGTGCTTACAGCATATGATTCTAATAATTCTTTATGAGGGTAATTAGACTCGTTATTTCGAGCCACCTTATCTTCTCCGTTAGGATTCCATCTCATTCTTCTTCCTCCTTTATATTTTCATCATAAAACTCCTGTGCACCAAGAGTATCATCTTCTTTTTGTTTTACAGAGGTAATTTTCATCAATTCATACTCTTCCTTAGATGGTATGCGATATATCCTTTTCTTTCTTTTTGAAACTAATATCTCAATAAAGAATGCTAGTGTGAAATAAATAATTACTAAAGTGGAAATAATGATGCCATTTTGATACAATAATTCCAAGTTAGTATTTGTTTCGTATCTTATTTCTAATTTGTAAGAGTTGAACACCCCTAATCCACCAATCATAATCATTACTAAATATCTAAATAATCTTCTATAATTCATTTTTATTTCTCTCCTTATATTCTTTCTTTCTTCTAAAGTATTCTTTCCACTTCATATTTTTCCCCCACCGTTGTATTGGTATGTTGTGTACAAAAAGTGTCGTTATTCATCACCCGTTGCTTACATCGTAATCCTTTTGTGGTTATTCCCTCACATTGTGTTTCTGTGTCACCTTCTCTTTCATTCATCCAAACTCCTAGTTCCCAAGGACCATCAATTCTAGTCGGATTTTTCATACAATAGTCTCTCGCTGTTTGTCTAGTTCCTCTACGAAATCTGTAATGGGCCTTACTCAATGTTTCTTTTACGTCTATCCACTCTAACTCACCTTTGAATTCAACATAACCTTGAATATGTTCAGTAGAAGTTTCTTCAAGTTGGTAGACTAAATAAAACACTCTATCATCCGACAGGAGACGGTGCATATCACCTATTTTTGGGTTATGCATTGTAAATACGAAATCGGTATACATCTACTCTTCCTCCTGTGAAATATACTCAACTGATGCATTACAAGAAGAACAATGTAAGTGTGTCACTATACCTTCTTCACCCATCAAATCTTCTTTATCGTGGTCTGCTTGCCAAATTAATTGACCACCGCACCACCAACAAACATCTCTTTTAAGACTTCTTTGCTTCTCTATGAGTTTCTGTAAGTAGACTGTCAAGTCCATAGCCTCTTCTTGAGCGTGTGTTAACCATTCTGGTATAGTCAAGTCATCTCTTTCCATAGTAGTACCGTATTTGTTTTTTCCAACTTCTGCTCTCTTCATTATTTTTTTACATACTTCATCTTCTATTTTACTCATCACCAATACACCTCCGGCACTGCTATACTAGCATCAACTTTATCTAAATCCCATCCTAATGTTTGATAGACAGGCTTGATTTTAGCCATTATGAATTTTTGTACTATTGTTTCATAGTCAATAGAATAGTCAGATATTTCATCTGGTTTCCTAAACGCTATTACATTCGCTTTAATTTCCTTATGGAACTTTACAAAGTGTGATTTCCCCTCTGGTATTTCTTTAATGAATGTCCATTGTGCTCCATCTCCGGGTTTGAATGGGTCTATCGTAGTAATGTTTTCGTTGTAATTCTTAGCGGCTCTAACTTGCATAGGTATGTTAGATTTATATTCACTAAATGGCCTTTTTATTCTTCCGTAAGGGCTTAATTTTTGAACAGGATATTCACCACTTAACACTGCTTTGGTAATTGGTCTAAGAGCATTGGTTACTTCATCTTCTTCTGCGCCATTACCTACTAGATTGAATAAAACTGATTGAACTTCTTTTGTTATTGGTGCAGCGTTAGCCGCTTTTAGTTCAAAACCTGTTACTTTCATTTTACCCTTGTCTGATTCAGGATAGGTTTTAATTCCAAAATATCTATTCTTTGTTTGGGCGCTTATCCAATAGTCAAAATACGCCTCTAGTTCCACATCCATGTATGGCATGTCTAGTTGTTTCTGAGCCTCTTTTGTTAGATGCTCCGCTAGTGCTTCCGCTTCTTCTAAAGGAACTTGTATAAAGGCTGAATCGGTATGCCCGTACAACCCCTTGTAACCTTGCTTTTCACTTTCAGCAAGTAGGAATCTAATACTATCTCTACCCATGTGGGTAATTGTTTTTCCAATATCTAAATCGGACCACATACCACCAATCTTACCCATGGAAACCATTCCGTATAGAGCATTGACAGCAACTTTAGTGGCTGTTTGCAGCATGTCGTACCCAAGTTTTTCATCGGGATTTGTAGCAGCATACATTTTCTTCTTGTATTCTTTTCTTAGAGCAAGCATTTCAGACACAACACTTGGGAATAATCCTTGTTCTGACTGGTCCCAGTGTGTCCCATTACCGGGTGATTTGATATTTTCACCCGGACCGTCTCTTTTAGTAGTCCAACATAAGTTTAAACTGAGAATTATATTTGGATATAGAGAAGCGTAATCAAATAACCCGACACCTAAATGTCTACCAGAAATAGGGTCAGGAATATATGCTGCTTGCAAATCTTCTCTATTCTGAGCCTTTGAACTAGGTGCTTTCAACTCGGTCCTACGAGCGATTAAGCCTCTAAAATATCTAGTAACTTTATTTGTACTAGGGAAAGAAACACCACATAGTTTCATCATGGCGACATGAAATTCTACAGCATGTAGTTTCTCATCTACATCTCTTAACAAAGTGGTATCAACTAAACAATAGTCTACGAAGTCATCAAAATATTCATACCAACCATTGAAAACAGTCATACCTTCTATTCTATCTGTAAGTTTTTCACCTAATTCAAGACTTTGTGCTACCCAATTTAATGAGCGACTAGACATCTGTCCTCTACCTGATTTTTGCCATATAGACTCAAAACCACTACCAGACATACCTCTAGCAGCACTGTCAAAAACTAGTCTTCCTTTAATGGGTTGAGCAGTTTCTTTGTACCCCGATTCTTTCTTTGGGACTAATACTTGGTTAATAGGACTCATACGATTCGGGTCTGCTAATCTCCTGTGTAGATGAGGGAAATCTGCCCAATTACCTGCGTGAGCGACTAATATGTCAGGATTTCTTTCATCCATATAATTAAGGAAACCTTCGTGCATATCGCTTTCATTATCATATAATTGTAGTAAATATCCACCTTCTCTATCTACCAGTGTGGTTTTTATTTCCGCTTCGGGTTTCCAAGCAAATACCATAGGGGTTTCATCTTGATTATCAACTACAGCCATGACTGTCGTGAAATCTTCTTTTGGGTCCCATTCTAAATCGAAATACCATATTCTAGGATTAAAATCGGGAATACCATCGGGGTATTTTTGTATAATATATTGGTCTACAAAACTTAAATCTGCTTCGTAAGTGTAAGGGTATTCTTCTTTTATATCCCATAAATTACCGGGGTGGTTTACTGTCAATTTGATTAATGGATAACCATCTAATCCTACTGCTGTTTTAGATTTATCAAATTTAGCACCGGGATATCTACTAACAATTTTATTCATTTGCCACTGTGGTATATCTGCTCTTACCCAACATGAAGGAAATATGTAATCATCATCTTCAGAAGTGATTATTCTTTCTTTCAAAACACCGTCTAGGCCTCTTGTTCTCTCATAAAGGAACGGCGCCTCATCATTATGTACTAGACCCTTGTGAGTTTTTAGATACGCACCACTAGGGTAAAAATAGTCTACTATCATCAATCCACCTTCTGATTTATTATTACCAAAAGGGTGTTACTTTGTTCTATAAATAATGGAAGTTGTTCTCCCATATGGAAAGTAGCCGCTTCATTGTCTAAGAAGTTTATACAATCACCAAACCAATGTCCGAAATGACTCTCGATATTACTATGAGGGCCTTGTGCATTTGTAACCGGAGTGGTAATAAATAATCTTGGTGTGTGCTTTTTACCTAAGTGTATTGAAAATTCCTTTTCTTCAGCATTCACGGTTACTTTAGCACCATGCTTACCTGTGATATCATTCATTTTTGAAGCATTTTTTATGTCTTTTACAGTAATATCACCATGAACTTCCAATGGTGTTTTCTTTCTTGTCCAAGTACTCCACATACTAGCAATGGTTTCATCCAATAATTTGTTTATCATGGGTGTCCTTGAGTGACTAGTAATAATATCAGTAGTAGGTAATTGTAGTTTGGTTTTTTCTATACGAAGATACAACGTTTTGCCGCTACCACTTTGTCTAACAATTACTTCTTCACCTTTTATTTTTTTACAAAAAGAAACTACTTTCTTCAAATCAGAAATATCTAATTTACCTTCGGTTTTTATTTCACTTGGGTCTACTATCAAAGATTTTCTCAGATAATGTGTAGCAAAACCGATTTCACCAGTGAGGCGAGAACCCGCGATATCTAACCGCAGGTCCTCTACATCACCAAAAGATGTTAAAAATCTCAAGAACTCAGTTCTTTTTATCTGTATTTCAGTCATTTAATCACAGGCTTCCATCACTTAATTCAGGTAAACCTATCCATCTAGCAGGTTTACCTGCTTCTGTAACTAGGATTGTTCTTTTCTGGCCTTGTAAATCCGCATTGGTTTTACTCTTCTCAAAGGTGACACTAAACTCACTTCTGATTACACCTTTACGCTCATCGTCATATGTATCTGTTCTCTCACAGATAAGAATTTGATACACATAATTATTGGTAGCCTTCTCACAATCAGGTCGCCATTTTGCTGCCTCTTCATTCTTACCAAAGGAGTAATTAGTCATTCTAAGATGTGTTTCCCAAAAGACATTCACACCAGCACTAACCAATCCTCTCGATAGAGCAGTCAGTTGATGGAATCTAGTCTTACGAATAGCCCAGTCCCACTGGTGACCTACCTTGACGTTCCAATCTGCCGCTTCTATACCATCGGAGGCTAAATTTAAATCGATTATCCTCATGTTGTTGATACATATAGAATCCCACAAATCTATTCCAGTTACAATTACCCCCCACAATCTATCACCATCGTAGTTTTCTTCTTCTTGTTTACGAGCGATATCCACAGCAAACTGCATTATCTTCATTACTCTATCATGAGTGGCAGGATAATCGTATGCTGTTCTATCTCCTTTCTGCATAACCCAAGGGTCCCAACATCTAATACTAGTGCTGTTTTTGTAGAATGCTGCTGCTGAAGCCGCACCTCCACCATCGAAATCTAAAATCCATAAGTCACCAACAACTTCTGTTTCTTTCTTGACTTTATCATAAGCATCTAAAACTATTGCAGTTTTACCTGTATTCTCATGACCCGCTATAAGACCGAACAACGTACTTTTAGGACTCTTCTTATGTAGAGATTGTAGTTCATTTCTCAAATCAGCAAAAGGGTCATTAGAAGCATCGTATGCTTTTTCTATAAAATTAGACTGACTCTCTTTAGGATTATTACTAGTTTTCTTTTTCTTTTGTTTCAAAGGTGTAAAGGGTACTGCTTCTTTAGCATCCTTAGCCTCTTTAGCCGCACCAAATCCTGCCATTATTTTTCCTCCTCGTTACCTGTATCTACACCTGCTTGTGCAAGTTGATTCAGTTGGTTTTGTAGATTATTTGTTGCACCAAGAACGTTGTTAGCATAGGCAACTAAAAACTCAATCTGTAGTTTTTGTGCAGCACTTCTCTTCATTTCCTCTTTCAAAGCACCATCTAGATTCACGGCGGTCATTCTTAATTTCTCAAATTCTTCTTTCAAAGTCTTGTTTTCTTCTTCTATTTCTTTCTTTGTACTCATTTTTTTCACCTCAGTTAAATTGCTCCTGTCCAGTATTTCCTCCACCGATTCTAGGGCGGATTCTTCTTGGGTCTGCATAAACACCAAAGACATTTAGTTTAGCAACTCTTTCATTATCTTTTACAGATACTCCAACTCTTCCAATCACATAGACTGTAGACTTTTCAGCCCACTCTATTTCAGAAGTGTCATCTCTGGCTACGAAAGGTGATGTTGAATCGTGACAAGCGCCACTAACCCAACAACCTACTTCTGCTGCCCTACCTTCACCATATTGGCTTTGTAGAGCCACTGATGTTAAATTGAAAACATAATTCTTACCACTCTGGTCGTATTGTGTTTCTCTAGCCTCAGTAGATAGCCTATTTACTGTACCCTTGGTAATAACCACAGGTCCTGAACGACCCTGTTCACCATTGATTTCAAAAGTTCTGCTTCCAGATTCATATGCTTCATCTAAATCTTCTAAAGGTACAAAGAAATTATGCATGTCTCTACTTGTAAGATATCTTGAAGGGTGTAAGAACTTTCTCTCACTTTCAGCAACGAATTTATCTGTATATTCTATCTTTTCACTAAATCCATAACTAGTACCAAGAATATCTCTGTAAGCCTCTGGTGCATTAGCATTAGGAGGTCTAACGTAGATTTTACAAGGTTCTCCTACTTTAACTTCCATATCAACATCATCACCAGTAGCATCTACTCTCCACATAAGAATCTCTGACTCGAACTTATTTTCTTCATTACCTAAGAAGAAGTAATGTCTTCCCATTAATTCTTTGACCATTGGCCTACCAGTGGTTGAACCTAACAAACAGATGTATTGTCCATCTGCTAAGAATCCCATACTTGGTGGAGTATCAACTGGTTCAACAGTTTCTAAACTTCCATTAGAAGTAACTATCTTCCAAAAATCTCCTTCTTTTTCATAGACACCTACCTTTCCGCTATCAATAGCAGCGTTTGGGTCCATTGTGAAGTCTCTTGAGGCCCTTCTTACCATGTTAGCCCTACGGTCTCTTTTATTTCCATCTACACCTATGAAACAACCAACAAAGACAGTACTGTTAGAACCACCACCAACTGTCGCTCTTCTAAGTTGAACATAGCACTGTTCAAACCAATCAATCAAAAGGTCTTCATCTTCTTCTTGAGGATTATCACAACCGTAGTCTTTCTTTATAGATTCTAAAAAGAAATCTAAAACCACATCAACTTTTTCATTAGTCCTTTCGGCGTGTTTTTCCACTCTTGTCATTACAGATTCAGGTAAATTACCACTGGCCCTGTTAAATCCGGCCACATTCTCTTGCTCTTCGTCATCATATTCATATTCATTGTCCATTAGTTCTTCAACTCCTTTCTTAATTTTGCAATAAAACAATCCATGAATGCGGCATCACTGTCCGGCCACTCATAAATTGAATTCATCATATCACCATATACTGCTAATATATCCCACAGTTTCGGATTTCTATCTGTTACATCAAAGAAACTTGAGATATTTTGGTAGAAAGAGCGCATCACAAATGCTCTATCTCTACCTTGGTTAATCGCTTTGTGGAATGCAATACGCATTTCCATCCATTCATTATCTAGACTAGCAACTGCTGAATCTGATATCACATCTATATCCCTAATTTTTTCTACAAGGGAGTTTTGTTTTTTCTGTGTACTTTCTAATACATTTACACAGCCCCTCAAATCACCACCCATAGTAGTAACTAAACGAGGGAAATGTTCTTCCCAATGTTTTAGAATGTCAGAACCATTTACATTTCTTAAACCAAGTATTTCACAAACATTGGTAAGATGTATAGCCCCTTCTTCTGCTGTTAAGGGTTTGAATTGGTATACAGCACATCTACTTTGTATGGCTGTAGTAATTTTATCTAGATTGTTTGCTGTCATAATAATCAAACAATTACTAGCGTAGTTTTCTATAATTTGTCTAGCGGCGTCTTGAGCCGCTTTGGTAAGTCCGTCTGCTTCATCTAAAAGAACAACTCTTCTATCTGCTCCTATTGGTTTTGTGCTTGCTAATATCTTTAATTCATTTCTGATAAAATCAATACCCCGGTCATCGGATGCATTTGATTCTACATAATTAACAGGGTCGTAATAATCCCCTAATACACTTCTAGCAATTATTCTTGCAGCAGTAGTTTTTCCAACTCCGGGTCTGCCATGTAGTAAGATGGCTGCGGGCCAAGAGTCGTGTTGATTCCATTCTTTAGCATCTTGAACAAACTCTTCTTGCCCTACTAGTTTCTCAAGAGTGAGTGGTCTACCAATTTCATTCCAGTTACTTTGTGTATATCTCATTTAATCACCTCGGTGTATGAGAAGGAGTAGTGAAGTAACTTGTAGCCCAGCAAGGTTACAAGATAAAGGATTTACACACAATGAACGAAAATTTATTTTTTTACTCCTTCTCATACAATTCCCCCTTATTCATTTCTTTATATAGAATCTTATATTCTTCCTCTTTTAGAATATCAAAATCAGACATCCATTTTACAGTTTCTTCAAAATCTACTGGGACATGCATACCCATTTTTCTGTTAGTTCTTGTTGGAAGAGGATTTTCAAAAACCCACTCCATCAATTCTATCTTAGGTGCTTGTGAAAAATAGGGAATTAGTTTCGCCTGTTTAAGGAAATGAAACCATTTTTTAATATCAGACTCACTATAATAAAACTGCTTTAGTTCTATTCCTATATTTTCTAATTCCTCTTCTACTTTTTCAAGTAATTTATTTCTAGGATATACAAACAAGGTTTTCCAAGAAACCCATTTTCTTAACTTAAAACCACCATCGTATCTATCATCTCTTGATACCCCTGTGTATATATCTAAATCAGCACAAATGAAACCTAAAGTAAAACTCCAATCATCCATCATCTTCACCAAACATAATATCTACAACTTGTAATACATCATTCATTCCTAAGTCATCTCTGACTTCCACAAGCAGGGGGTCTACGATTGTAAGTGGGTTCTTTATGATAGTGGGAGTTACTACTTCAACCACTATGCAATATTCACTAGATACTTCTTGCCATTGATTTTGTAAAACCATTCCTGTTCTTCTATTGATTGTGAATAACAATTGTCCTGTTAAATCCCCAAAAGTTTCCATTTCACCCACTACAACAAAATCATCTATACCATCTAAAGCACAAACTTTGATAGAAATACTATCTTCGTTTTTCTTTACGGAATGAATTCTAAACGGTTTTCTCGCTAATGATTTCATCAATGTATAACCACCTTCTTCTGTCGGGTTATATGGGTTATTATTAGGGAATCTAATCATATCATCATCGTGGGCTAAACTACCCCAGTGGTCTATTAACACAGGATGGTGGACTATTATTGGCTCATCTGAAAGAGACTCTTGAAATCGTTTTAATCTTTCATCTAATTTGAGGTGTGCGTATCTTGGATAGATAGCATCATACACATGAAGAGTATCATTTACTGGTACGGTTTCTAATATCACAGGACCATTAATAGACCACGATAGTTTTGGGGCTATACCTCTTGGAATCAATCTACCACTCCTATCTCTCCATACAAATCTAGAACCAGTAGGTTCGTTGATTATGTGGAGCATCTTGGTGCTTCCTTTATCTAAAACTCTCTGATAAAAACCACTGTTGTAATTAATAATTTTGTTCTGACCTTCAGTAGATATATGAGGGTAAAACCGTCTTGGTGTTAATGCTAAATCTATGTCCTGATACCACAATTCCCCAGCATCTAAACTTAGAGGGTCAGTAAATAACACCTCTAGTAATTCGTAGGTCGGTTTTCTTTTGATGTGCCTATTCAATACCTGTGGTGATATCTTATTCCCACTTACTGATAATAAAAATGCAGTTTCAGTCATTACTTTCTCACCCATAATGAATCGCCAGAATAATTTTGCTTCTACTTCATCCATAGTATGAGCCGCTTCTAGAATTGAAATAGCACCTTCTGCTACACTTTCAGCATACATTATCATTTCATTTACTGAGCGATTTCTAGGAGAGCCTTCGTTGCTCTCTCCTGCTAATGCTTTCCACACTTTTCTTTCACCAAGAACATCCATTACCACATCAATGTAAGTACCAACTTCTTCTGCAAATCTATTTACCAGTGTGGTTTTATTTAAAAGGGGTTTGCTTGGTATGAATAGTTGATACAATTCCGTAGCGTCTTTGAAAGAATCCACATCAGAGAACACTTGGTTTTTATTTACACCTAAGATAATATTCTCATGTAATCTAGCAGCATGAGTAAATCTCATGGTATCACCTAAATACGAAGATAGTTTTATTCTTGGTGGCTGTTATGCCCTTCTGAATAAGTCTCTTCTTCTTCCCATCCTGCTCTTTTCGCTGCTTCTCTCTCATCTTCTACATCGTTTACAAAATCTACCAGTCTAGGAATTAATTCTTTCAGTTGTTCTACTGTAAGTCTAACTCCGTGTCTAGTAGGTTGGTTCTTACCATCTTGGATATTATTTATTCTCAAGTCTAACCAAGTCTTTTGATAGTATTCTATTCTTCTGGCGACTACATCACCTTTGCCATTCATCCATTTTCCTTCTAAACTAGAAGTTCTCCATAATGTTTCATTACTCATTCAATCACCTCTCTAAATACTCTACTTAACCACGCAATTTCTTGTCTGTACCATTTATCCCAACAATATTGACATAAACCTTCTATTCTTGCTAAACCTTTAGCCTTCATTTCAGAACCACATTTACCACAGTAACAATAATCACTCATTTAATCACCTTTTTTATCAAAACAAACTTTACAAATTGGTTTATTACCATACTGGTTTGTCCATATTCTACCCTTAGTATTACATGAGTAACAAAAATCAATAACGTAATTCATTTTTTCAAACTCCTGAATCCTATGGGAAGAGGTAATGTTTCTAATGCTCTACCTACCCCTTTTCTTCTGTAACAACCAGCACAGATAGTTTTCCCTTTTGATTTAGCAGATGCTGAAATTTTTATTTTGTGACACTTGACACAAAGAATGCGTGGTGAAGAATTTACAGGTCTGGACATTTACTCCTCCTCGTCTGAATTAACAACAAAGCAGTAAGTCCCCCATAACCAAGTTGGTACTTTCCCACCAGTAATTGGACAAGCATCACCGACAAGAACACCAGTCTGGTCTTTTGCTGCTTGAATCATTTCTCTTCTTGTCATTGCTTGCATAACTCTTTTATCATCTATTTTATACCTCATAAACAATTTATCTCCCGCCATCAAATGATAATCATCAGGGTCTACATTGAATGCTTTATCACAATCTGGACACTCATACAAGTAGCCCCAAATTTCTACTACATCTGTATCTCCGTTTTCCAATAATACTTCTTCGCTAGATAAAAATCTAGGAGTGAAAGTTTCATGTGGCATTTCTATTAATTTACTACCACACTCACATTTCCATCCATGTGCAATATCTATCTTGTGTTGTTGTTCTAACATGTAAGCCTCTTCAGGATTAGCAGGAGCATCGAAGAGAACCTCTTCATTTTCAGCCATGTTAATTCCAATAGCCATCATTATAGTAGTAAAACGAGCGTGGTTTTCTAGTACATCGGGGTGATTCATCATCTTTGTTAACAACAAAGTATCATCTGACATTTTCTTATATGTTAACCCAGAACCTTCGGGTGCCCATATAGCACCTATCCCTAATCCACTCATCAAATCTTTAGCCCATTTTTTCATATCATCATTCATTTCAAAACTCATATTAATTCCTCTTTCCATTTTTCATCAACTTTTACAAAGTCAAATGAATTACATTTTGGACAAGGGTAAAGGATAAAACCATCAAAAACCATGACGGTTTCTTTTCCTGTTACTTCTTCCCCACACATTGTACATGCCTCGATGCACTCCGCCGAAGTACATACCATAAGTAGTCTTTGGAGTTCTCCATTTACTTCTATGTGAATATCTATATCATGAATTGGTGCAGTAATACCATCGGGGTATTTCACCTTACCACCTTCTATAAAATTAGAAACAGAAAACTCTATCTTTTCGTATTCATCTTCATTCATTCAATCACCTTATTAAAATCATTTAATACTATTAATATTGCTTCTTGTTGTATTACTGTTGTTTTTCGTTCATAACGATAATGTTGTAATATATTTAACATTACATTATATTCTTCATCACTTATTATAAGTCCTGTTGATTTACCTCTATAACTCATTCAAACCACCTCTATTTTGGGTGCGACAGTAGAGAAATTTGCAGCCATGCCTATGAAGCAGTTGTTCTCCCGACCCTGTCGCCAATCGAGAGATGAATTAGAGAAAAGAACTAGGTTAGTAATTCTTTCTATCATTTCACTCCTCTCCTATCAAATACACATCATTTCCTTGAGTCGTCAAATCTTCTAATTCATCGGGGTCTACACCAAGATACTTAGCCAATGCGTTTTTCTTACTATCTTTATCTAGAATAGGTATCACACTAGACTTTGTTACTAATCTTGCTTCTTCTTCAGTCCACCATCCCATGTCTACACCATGAAAAGCCGCCATCACATACTCAGATGTTACTAAATCGGTATCTTCATGGAATACTGGTCTAATAGCATCAACCGTGATGTTTCTATTCATAGGGTCTATATCTAATGTTATAACTAAATTCTTCAGTAAAGGAATACCAACTTGGTATTCTTCAGATAAATCCTCCAGTAACATTTGCCATATGAAATAGTCAACCAAATCAGTTTTTAGTATATCTCTTCTTACAAAAGCCCAAGCGCTGTGTTGAGTAGATGTATCATCTACTAGATTCATTACATTAGCAATAGTCTTTTGTCGTTCAGATATTCTATTCCAAGTCCTGTCAGGAATTAAAACCCCATCTATTTTTTCTTTCGCTTCCAATATTTTATCATACATTTTTCCATCTTTTATTTCATTCATTTTCATTCATCTCCTTCTTTTTCATTTCTTTATATAGAATCTAACTGTGGTATTCATATCCACAAATCCTACACTTAGTTTCTCCTTTTACTCTTGGGTGCGATGTTTTGCACTTGCTTTTTTTATTCATACTTCTCCCTTTACTATCTTCTTTATTTTTTTTATGTCTAATCCATATTCAATATGCTCTTCTGGGATATACTTACTCCTTTTCTCTAACATATTAAAAATCACTTTGGTAATATTACTGGCTGCTTTATTGAACCTTTGTTCAGCCACTTTATCTCCATTTGGTATTCCAATCATCTTTATTTCATTAACAGACTCATGGAAAGTTTGCTCTACTTTTGTAACTAATAACGCCTTTAGTATTTCATACTCAGCGTGTTTTACACTTTTGAATCTCATGCTTTCACCCTCGTTTCTTCTTCACATACATTACAGTAGGGATGTTCTTCACAATCATCTGTAATCTTCATGTCCTGATTCACCCACATCTTAAACTCCAAATCAGTAGAGCCACAGTGTTTGCATTCGAACTTGTACGTCATGCCGTCACCTCCATCCACCAGTCAGGAGCAGGTGTTCCCTTCTCCCACTTGGCAAAGGTCTTGCTGTGGTAGTAGGCACGGTACGCCTGTACTGCATCCTCGTGTTTGAACTCGTCAGGCATGGCCTGAGCGAACGGGGTGATTTCCCCTTCAGGCAAATCCAGTTCCATGTTGTACATGTGCATGATGGGTATGGTACATGCGTGTTCCTTACCGAACCTATCCCAATACTCACAGAGCAACTTGTACGCATGGTCTGCTAACCAGTCGAAGTTTTCCTGATTCTCTCCTGCCCAGACTGTACATGGATGATGCTGATAACCACCCTTGTATGGCGTGCCACTCTTGGTCAGTGGCATGTCCTCGTCTGTTGCACCATGTCTACGCAAGGCTGATGCCATCATCTGTGCTGACTCCACCACCATCTTCGGGATGTGCTTGTCGCACATCATACGGGCTGAGGCATAAGGGTCTTCATC
>Ga0181369_1000111_pt1 | contig 22462 bp, 26 predicted proteins | sample LowvirmetaG_8_FD_130088 | JGI IMG/M metagenome (GOLD analysis project Ga0181369, IMG submission 130088) | Marine viral communities from the Subarctic Pacific Ocean - Lowphox_04 viral metaG | ecosystem: Environmental > Aquatic > Marine > Oceanic | place: Subarctic Pacific Ocean | collected... | reverse complement strand
CCACCTTCAGAAGTCACGGATATGGTAGATATTACCACAAACGAACAATACCAAAGAAGTTTAAGATCTACCTTTATGTTTATTGATCCTTTACTTACAGAATAATTACTATCATAAATACTTAAAAAGTAGTTTGAAATAATGGCACAACCGGCAAGTAGAACTGAATTTACAGATTATTGTTTGAGGCGTTTGGGTGCTCCTGTTCTTGAAATTAATGTTGACGATGAGCAAGTTGATGATTGTGTAGATGATGCCATTCAATTTTTTCAAGAAAATTGTTACAATGGAATGGAGAGGTGCTACCTTGCATATGAATTAACTGCTGATGATATTACAAGATTTGATACTACTTCAAATTCACCAATTGCTGCAAGTTCTTCGCAATGGATCGAAGACAATAATTATATTCCAGTTCCACCTCATGTAGTTGGAGTGAGTAAAATATTTGGCATAGTTGGTAGTAATATTAGATCTAATTTATTTGGTCTTGAATATCAATTATTTTTAAATGATATTTATCAATTTGGTAATATTGATATCCTTAGTTATTATATGGTCAAGTCTTATTTGGAAACATTAGATCATGTTCTCAATAATGGATCTTTCCAGCAATTTAGATATAACATGCGTCGTGATAGATTATACTTAGACATCCAACAAAAGTTTGTAAAAGAAGGAAATTTTCTTTTAATTGAGGCGCATCGGTTATTAGACCCTAACGATGCAACTGAAATGTATAATGATATATTTTTAAAAAGATATGCAACTTCATTGATTAAAAAACAATGGGGTCAAAATTTAATTAAATTTAATAATGTACAACTTCCTGGTGGTATTACCATGAATGGAAGACAAATTTATGAAGATGCTTTGTTGGAGATTCAACAAATAGAAAGTGAAGTATTGAGTAAGTATGCAGAACCACCCTTAGACATGATAGGATAAGATGCCAACAAGTCACTATTTTCCCCAGTATCATAAAGGATTTTCTGGCGAGCAAGGTCTTTATCAAGATTTAGTAGATGAGCAAATAAAATTATATGGATCAGATATTTATTATCTTCCACGTAAAGTAATAACTGATGGAGTTTTAGATGATATAATTCGATCTGAATTTAACAATCAATTTCAGATTGAAATGTTATTACAAAATGTAGAGGGATTTAACGAAAATAGTGAGTTTATAAGTAAATTTGGTTTAAGAATTACGGATGAAATTATTTTCAGGGTTTCGCGTAGAAGATGGGAAAGTTCTGTACAAGAATATAATTCAATTGATATTGATGTATTAACAAGACCTAATGAGGGAGACCTATTATATTATCCATTAACACAAGATTTATATGAAATTAAATTTGTAAATAAAGAAAATCCTTTCTATCAATTTGGAGAAATTCAATTCTTTAAACTAACTGCTGAATTATATGAGATGGGCAGTGATGAGTTTAATGTTCCAATTGCTGAAATTGTAGAAACTGAACTTGAACTTGATCCATCACTTACATTAGTTCTTCAAGAATTGAATGGAACTGGAACATATGAGATTGGAGAACTTGTAACAGGATCTACATCTGGAACTACAGGAAGGGTTGCAAGTTGGAACGGTACAATATTTAAACTTGAAACTATAAATAATAATGGAGATTTTACTGTTGGAGAATCTATTACCGGATCTAGTAGTAGTGCTGCATATACTTTAACTTCATTTGATACTTTGAGTATAGATAATACAAATTACGACCAAAATAGAGAACTTGAGAACAGTGGTGATGATATCATCGATTGGACAGAAGGAAATCCATTTGGAGAATATGGCAATTTTACAGGTAGCATCTAATGTTAGGAACACATTTTTACAACAAATCAACCAATAAAGTAATTGTTGCTTTTGGAACAATCTTTAATAATATACAGTTAAAGACAGAAGATCCAGACGGAACAGTTGTTACTGTCCAGAAAGTTCCTTTGGCATATGGACCTAAACAGAAATTTTTATCACGTCTTGAGCAAAATACTAAAACTAAAAAGACATCAATTACTCTTCCTAGGTTGTATTTTGAAATGACAGGTATTTCTTATGATGAAGAAAGACATCTTACACCATGCAAACAATTAACTGAAGTTAAACAAGATGATGGTAAATCAATTAAAGTACAATATGTACCAGTTCCTTATAATTTAAGTTTTGAAGCAGGTATTATTGCAAAATCTCAAGCAGATGCATTACAGATTTTAGAACAGATTTTACCATTTTTTCAACCATCTTTAAATGTAACAGTTAAGTTTGTTCCTGATATGCAGGAAGCAAAAAGAGATGTGCCAATAAATTTAGATAGTATTTCATATGATGATACTTGGGATGGAGATTTTAAAGAACGTAGATATATAACTTATACATTATTTTTTACTGCCAAATCTTATTATTATGGTCCTAAGTTTGATAGTGCAATTATTAGAAAGGCAATCATCAATGAGTATACAAATACAAATATAGAATCTCCAGGCAGGTATCGTCAATATAGTGTGACACCAAAAGCACTTACCGATACTACAAGTGATCCAAATGGTCCAGATGCAGGAGCACCAGATGGCGTTATTGATAGTTTTGATGATGATGCATTAACTAGTAATGATGATTTTGGATTTAATGAAATTGTAACTTTTGCTGAGGATGTATGATAGAAAACTATGATGGTATTGAGGAAACTCTTAATGTAGAGACAGAAATTGTTTCTACAAAAGAATCACCTAAACCCAAAAAGAAAACTGAAAGGATCATTGATATTGAAAAAGATATCCAAAAAGATTACGACTATACTAGGGGTCAACTATACAATGTCATTGAGAAGGGTCAGGAGGCGCTCTCAGGCATCCTAGACGTGGCAAACAACACTGACCACCCTAGAGCATACGAAGTCGCCGGACAACTCGTCAAGAGCGTCTCAGACGCCGCTGAGAAACTAGTAGCACTTCAGCAAAAAATGCAGGATCTTGAAGAGGGTCCAAAGTCCAAACAAAAAGTAACTAACAACAATGCTTTGTTTGTCGGGTCAACTGCAGAGTTGTCTAAACTTATTAAGCAAGGTCTCTTAGATAATAAATAAATAAATAAATATAAACTGTAGAAATTTAAAAACAAATGGCGTTATCTAAAACAAAAATTTATCAGGATGCGTGGACTAAAATTGGAGATAACGTAACTAGTATTACGTTTCAAAATCAAAGTGTAACTCCTATTCTTATTGAATTTACTGCTGCAGATACTGCACCAGTACTTACTGATCCTGGAATTGTTTATGGTAGATTTGAAGGTGAAATGAAAAAAGCATTATCAGATTTATCATTTGTATCATCTCCAGCATATGTTTGGGCAAAATCTATTACTGCTTCTGCTGTTGTAATTCATGAGGGTGCTTGATAATGGGACCATTTGATACTGATAAGTGGTTCGTATGTCACGGACCAGAAGTAGTTCATTTTACACATTTGCCTGTTGGTAGTGCAATGTCTACAGGACAACCAAACTGTGAAGAGTTTAGTGATGAGGCATCTGGTTTAGCAAGAGCAAAAGAACTCGGTTATGTAGAACCAGAAGAACCTAACCTAGAAGAGGAATAATTATGACTTATCCATTTTTAGGATTAGGATTTTATACTTGGTCAGAAAAGTTTAGTAGAAACATCACCAATACTGAGTCCGAACTACAAGATATTAACTATACCATCACAAATACTGGTGGTGATTTTGTTCTTAGGTCTAATGGTACTGTCAATTATACTGTTAATTGGGGTGATGGTAACTCTGAAAGCAGCACATCCAACGCATTAACTCATACTTATACTGCTGGTGATTACACTATTACTATTGATAGTGATGATGCTTATAACCCATTTTTTGCAAATATTTCCAGTGACTCAGAACAGATTACTTCTGTTACTATTGGTGCTGATGCTAATTTGGGGACTAGCATCCCGTCTGCTTGGCGGGGTGCAAATAACATGACTTCACTTGTATGTCCGTTTGATGTGACAAGTAATATTACAGATATACAACGCACCTGGCAAAATTGTAGTAACCTTACAAGTTTCCCATCGATTGACACTTCTTCGGTATTAAACGCTAGCTTTGCTTGGTTTGGTTGTTCTTCACTTACTTCATTCCCATTGCTTGATACTTCTTCAGTACTAAGTTTCCAAGGTACTTGGTGGAACTGTATCAACCTTACAAGCTTCCCCGAAATTGATACTTCTTCGGGAACAAATTTCCAATACACTTGGAAGGGATGTAGCGATCTTACAAGTTTCCCATCGATTGACACTTCTTCAGCAACATTACTAACCCACACTTGGAGTGGTTGTACTTCACTTACTTCATTCCCAGTGATTGACTTGTCTGGGGGATCAAGCATAAACATATCTAATGCTTGGAGTGGTTGTACTTCACTCACTACATTCCCAGTGCTTGATTATTCTAATGTTCTTTATATGTTTAACACTTGGCTTAATTGTGCCCTATCAGTACAATCTATTGAAAATATTTTGGTTGCTTTAGATACTTCTGGAAAGTCAAATGTCAGCACTTCTGTGTCTGGTGGAACAAGTGCTGCCAAGACCACTTGGTCTGCTGCTGCCAACACTGCTTATACTAACCTAATTAACAAGGGTTGGACTGTTGCTCACAATCCATAAATAAATACAAAAGATGAAACATGGCACAGTGGAATAAGAACAATGTTAACATTTAACGAATTTTGTACACAATTAGATGAGGCAGCATGGACAAAGAAATCTGGTCAGAACAAAGAAGGTGGACTCAACGAGAAGGGCAGGAAATCCTACGAGAAGGAGAACCCTGGCAGCGATTTGAAAGCACCAACCAAGAAGAAGGGAAACAAGAGAAGAAAATCCTTCTGTGCTCGGATGAGTGGAATGAAGAAAAAACTTACAAGTAAGAAAACTGCAAACGATCCAGATAGCAGGATCAATAAATCATTACGTAAATGGGATTGCTAATTTATGACCTCTGATGAAAAAATGAAAGTGTGCGAAGCATGTGAATTTTATAAACCAAAAACAAAACAATGTAGATTATGTGGTTGCTTTATGCCACTGAAAACATTATTTCCTGGACAAAAATGTCCAGATTGGCCTCCAAAATGGGAATGAAACATGGCAAAGAAAACAAAAATAGCATCACCTGAACCTGATGATAATGATGATATTGTTGACCCTAAACTGAATCAACATCAGATTTACTTAGGAAATCCCAATTTAAAAAAAGTTGGTGTACCAATCAACTTTACACCTAAACAGATTGAAGAGTATCTAAAGTGTAAAGCAGATCCAGTATACTTTGCTATAACATACTGTAAAATCGTATCTCTTGATGAAGGTTTAGTTCCTTTTAAGTTATATGATTTTCAGGAAGACATGGTACGTAGATTCCATGCAAACAGATTTAATATTGCAAAGTTGCCACGACAGACAGGTAAGTCAACCACTGTTGTGGCATATCTTATGCACTATGCATTATTTAATGATAATGTAAATATTGGTATCCTAGCAAACAAAGCACCGACTGCAAGAGAACTTTTAGGAAGGTTACAACTTGCATATGAAAACTTGCCGACGTGGTTGCAGCAAGGTATCATTGCATGGAACAAAGGATCTATGGAGCTTGAAAATGGCAGTAAAATTTTGGCATCTTCTACATCTGCGTCTGCTGTCCGAGGTATGTCGTTTAACATCATCTTCCTCGATGAATTTGCGTTCATTCCAACTCATGTTGCAGAGCAATTTTTTGCCTCTGTGTATCCTACTATTTCTTCTGGTAAAAGCACAAAAGTCATCATCATCTCAACGCCAAACGGAATGAACATGTTCTACAAGTTATGGCATGATGCCGAACTTGGTAGAAATGAATATGTCACCACAGAAGTTCACTGGTCACAAGTCCCAGGAAGAGATGATGCCTGGAAACAACAAACTATTGCAAATACATCTGCCCGACAGTTCACTCAAGAATTTGAATGTGAATTTTTAGGATCTGTTGATACTTTAATTTCAGCAAATAAATTAAGATCTATGGCATATGAAGAACCAATTAAAGAAGGTTCTGGATTAAAAACTTATGAAAATCCAATAAAAGATCATGAATATCTGATGACCGTTGATGTTGCCAGAGGTACTAGTAATGATTATTCAGCATTTATATTATATGATATCACAACAGTTCCATATAAAGTTGTAGGTACATATAAGAACAACGAGATTAAACCTATGTTGTTTCCAAATATTATTAATCAAGTATCATTAAATTATAATAAAGCATTTATTTTAGTTGAGGTTAATGATATCGGAGATCAAGTAGCATCAATCCTACAGTATGATTTAGAAAATGAAAATTTATTAATGTGTTCTATGAGAGGTAGAGCAGGTCAAATTGTAGGTCAAGGATTTTCTGGTTCTAAAACTCAACTAGGAGTAAAAACAAGTACCACCGTGAAAAAAATTGGTTGTTCTAATTTAAAACAACTAATTGAAGGTGATAAACTTTTAATAAATGATTATGATATTATATCTGAACTAACTACATTTATTCAAAAGAAACAATCTTTCGAGGCAGAAGAAGGTTGTAATGATGATCTTGCCATGTGTTTGGTTATCTTTGCATGGTTAGTTGCTCAAGATTATTTCAAAGAAATGACAGATAATGATGTTCGTAAAAGATTGTACGAAGATCAAAAAAATCAAATTGATCAAGATATGTCACCTTTTGGATTTATTGATACTGGATTAGATGATAATGTAGAAGTTGATAATAATGGTGATGTTTGGTATATTGCACAAGATGGTTCAGGATCATATTCAGGATCAAATACTAGTGAATATGGAGAAATGAATTATATGTGGGAGTATAGATGAGCAATTTTGAGGAAGATCAATATGAATTAGAACATTTATTATTTAATGAAAGACAATGTAGAACTTGTAATATTACAAAAGATCTTCTACTAGATTTTTATTTAATCAGAAAAAATAAAAAAGGATTTCCTTCATCATATTCATACGAATGCAAAGATTGTACAATAAAAAGAGTGAGTGAATCAAAGAAGAAAAAAAAGAAAAACAAACCAGACATACCATATGATCCTGTCCCTAGATTCGGATTAGACATTTACCCTGACTGGTAAAAGGTTCATGCATGGTTTCCCCTCTGAAGAGTGTAAAAATAATAAATAGTTTTAGAAAATATGACACTTTTTTAGGAGATAAAAATGGTTGCATTACGCTCACCGGGAGTGGTTGTTAAAGAACAAGATTTAACAACCGGAAGAGCAGATATTACTAGTGGTAATATTGCCGGTTTTGCTGCTCCCTTTTCAGAAGGACCTGTAGGGGTCGCTGTTACAGTTTCAAACGAAGCAGAGTTAATTAGTACATTTGGTGAACCTAACTCTGCAAATGCAGAATATTTCTTATCAGCATCTAATTACCTTTCATATGGCGGACTTATTTCTGCATCAAGAATTGATTCTGATGCACTCAATAATTCAGTAGCAAGACTTGGACAGTCTGTCAGTTCAGTAACTTTAGTAAATCCTGGAGGAAAGTATACTTCTTCTCCATCAGTTGAAGTTTCTGCACCTGATCTTGCTGGTGGTATTACGGCAATAGTATCTGCACAACTTAATCCTGACCTTACAGTAAAAGAATTTGTTGTAGGAGAACCTGGTTCTGGATATTCATCTCCACCAACAATTACGGTAACCCCGGTAGGTACTGCGGCAACTCTTAGCGTTGCATATGGAACTCAAGCAGAATTAACTACAATTCCAAGTTCTGGTCCTGGATCAGTTGATACTGGCGGTATTACTACTGGTATTATTACTAATATTGATATTCCAGGTTCTGGTTATAGAGATGGAGCAAATGTTCCAGCAGTTACAATTAGTGGTGGTGGCGGTAACGATGATGCTACAGCAGTTGCAGTTGTAACCAATGGTGAAATAACTGGAATTGACATTACTGGTGGTGGTACTGGTTATACTAGTGATTATACAGTAACCATTGATGCTCCAGAAGGAGTTGTCGTAACGTTGGTTAATGTAGGTACTAATTATGATTCTGGTACTTCATATGCAGTTACAGTAACTTCAGATGGAACCATCAATACTCCATTTGCCGGAACCGCAACTATTGGTGTTGGCGGTGTTGTTAGTGGAATTACTGTTACTGAATTTGGAGATTTTGCTACAGGTGCCACTCTTAGTGCTACTCTTCCTCTTCCTGGAACGACTGCTACAGGTACAGCAGTAATGCAATCTGACCCAATTACAATTAAGTCGGAAGAAACATATGAATCTGCATATGCAATAGACAATACTGCTCCTTTCTTTTTTGCTTCTAGATCTCCTGGTTCTTGGGGTAATAATTTAAGAGTTTGTGTTGTTGATCATGGTCCAAATCAATCTTTATACTTTACAGAAAATTTAGGTACAGTTAATGTTGGAACTATAGTTACTCAAGGATCAGTAAAAGGCAAAGTTATCGATACCTCTACAGGTTCTGATAATTTTACAATTCTCCATGTTGTAACTCTTGATTCTTCAGATGAGTATCTAGCATCTCCCACAATTCTACAAAAGTTTCAATCTGGATCTCAAGTAACTATAGATTCGTCTAATTATAATTTAAAATCTGGAAATGCTGCATTTGATGATGGTAGTGCTTGGTATAACTCCAAAGAAGTATACCCAGGTTCCGGTGTTAAGTGGAATTCTATTGCTGCAAGACCCAGGGTGACTCCAGATGCCCAAGCATTTTCAACCTCTGGTGCTGATGCAAAAGATGCAGTTCATGTTGCTATTGTGGATGAAGATGGAGGATTGTCTGGAAGTAAAAATACCGTTGTAGAAACATTCACATATCTTTCAAAAGCAAAAGATGCAAGGGGTGCACAAGGTGGGTCAAACTATTATAAAAATTTAGTTTCTGGATCAAGTCAATATGTATTTGTTGGTTCCTCACTTTATAATTATGAAGCAAAAACTGTTGCATTTGAACCCAAAGGTTCTATTGATTATTCGTTGACTTCTGGTTCTGATTATTCTGAAACAAGTAATGGATTATATAATGTTACTATTAGTGAAATAGAATCTGGTTATAATGTATTTGCTGATACAGAAACAATAACCATAGATTATTTAATTATGGGTCCTGATATTCCATATTCCGAAGAACCTGAAAACGATACAAGAAAAAAAGCAAGTCATATTGCATCAATTGCAAATTTGAGAAAAGATTGTATTGCTGTTGTTTCTCCATATAGAGAAAATATTCTCTCTACTACAGGCATACCAAAAGATAACCCTACCATTGTAGAAAATATTAAATCTTTCTACGACCAAATAGGAAGTACTTCATATTGTGTGTTTGATTCAAACTATAAGTATGTTTATGATCGGTGGAATGATTTATATCGCTACATTCCTTGCAATAGTGATATTGCTGGATTGATTGCAGATACTTCAATTAGAAATGAACCCTGGTTCTCTCCTGCTGGTTTCTCTAGAGGTGGTATTCGGAACCTTGCAAAACTTGCTTGGAATCCAACAAAAGCAGATAGAGATGAACTCTATTCAAATAGAATCAATCCTATCACAACATTCCCTGGTCAAGGTGCAGTTCTCTTTGGAGATAAGACTGCTCTTGCTACACCATCTGCGTTTGATAGAATTAATGTTCGTAAACTTTTCCTTGTAGTGGAAAGAGCGATTGAACAAGCGGCGAAGGCGCAGTTGTTTGAACTCAATGATGAAACGACAAGAAATATTTTTAGATCTATTGTCGAACCATTCCTTCGTGATGTTCAATCAAGGAGAGGCGTTACTAACTTTGAAGTTATTTGCGACGAAAGCAATAATGGTCCAGCAGTAATTGACAACAATGAATTTGTTGCTGATATCTTTATTCAACCTGCACGTTCTATTAACTTCATTAAATTGACCTTTACTGCTACAAGAACTGGAATTTCTTTCAGTGAAATAACTGGTAGATAATTTTTTTATAATAAATATTTAAACGGGAGATAACCACAATGGCAAACATTATCGATTTCAAATCTAGATTAAAGGGCGGGGTACGCCCCAATCTATATCAGGTGGAAATTCCATTTCCATCGATAGCATTTACTGGAGATATTGCAAACAAAAATGATCTAGCAAAAAATACTAAATTTTTATGCAGGTCTGCACAAATTCCATCTGTAAATCAGGGACTCATTGAAGTTCCATTTAGAGGAAGGTTTTTGAAAGTTCCAGGTGATAGAACTTTTGAAGCATGGACTGCAACATTCTATAATACCTCTGACTTTGATCTAAGAGCAGCATTTGAACAGTGGATTAACACTGGAAACAAAACTGACGAAAATCTTGGAACATTTGATTTTGGCGCAAGAGGTGATTTTGGAGGATACTTCCAAGATATTACCGTCAGACAGTTAGATAAAAATATAGCTTCTGATGGTCGTGAAGCAGTTAGAACTGGTCAAAGAGATGATCCAAATAGAGTTCTTAGAGTTTATAAACTAATTGGTGCTTGGCCAACTAGTATCGGTGCTATTAATTTATCATATGATAGTAATGATCAAATCGAAGAATTTGATGTTGAATTCCAATATCAATATCTTGATGCAGGCGAAACAAATAACGTTGGCGAATTTACCAAATTAAAGTAATATTGTTTGATATTTAGATGTCTAAATAGTTAAACGATAAGTTTATATTTGGAATGGCAAAGTTATTTGGATTTTCTATAGATAAAGAAGATCTCAAGCGGGGGGCGAAAAATGCTTCGTCTCCTGTGCCACCTACGGATAAAGATGCAACCTCCTCCATAACAACATATGGGGGATGGTTTGGTCACTATGTAGATCTTGATGGTATAAAACACAGAGATGAGGTAAATCTCATCAGAAAATATAGGGAAATGGCACTATCTCCTGAAGTAGATAGTGCCATTGAAGATGTAACAAATGAAGCAGTTGTTTCAGATAAAGATGATAGTCCAGTAGAGTTAGAACTATCAAATTTAGAAGTTTCTGATTCTATTAAAACTAGTATGAGAAATGAATTTGAACATATTAAACGCATTTTAGATTTTGATAAAGCAGCACATCAAATTTTTAGGCGTTGGTATGTTGATGGAAGAATTTATTATCATAAAGTTATAGATTTAAATGATTCTTCTAAAGGAATTTTAGAACTTAGATATATTGATCCGTTAAAAATTAAAAAATATAAGTACGTAGACAAGTCTCCTCAAAATGAACAGGAGTTTAATCAATATGATTATGGAAAAATTACAGAATTTTATGTCTACAATAACAAAGGAATAAATAGCACAAATCAAGGTATTAAAATAGCTGCTGATTCAATTGCATCTGTAACTTCTGGTATTACTGATGCAACAAGAAATATTACATTAAGTCATCTTCACAAAGCAATCAAATCTTTAAATCAACTTAAAATGCTAGAAGATAGCATTGTGATATATCGTCTGTCGAGAGCACCAGAACGTCGTATCTTTTATATTGACGTAGGTAATCTACCCAAAGTAAAAGCAGAGCAATATCTTCGTGATGTGATGTCACGATATAGAAATAAACTTGTATATGATTCATCGACTGGGGAGATGCGTGATGACAAGAAACATATGTCAATCATGGAAGATTATTGGTTGCCTCGTCGTGAAGGTGGACGTGGTACTGAGATCACTACACTTCCTGGTGGTCAAAATCTTGGAGAATTAACGGACATTAAGTATTTTCAAACTCAGGTTTATAAAGCACTTAATGTACCTGCATCTAGACTGGAGAGTGATAAGTCATTTGATCTTGGAAAGTCTGAAGAAATTAACAGAGACGAAATTAAATTTACTAAATTTGTAGGTCGTCTTCGTAAGAAATTTTCTGATCTATTTCATGATTTATTGAGAACTCAATTAATATTAAAAGGAGTAATTACTTCTGCAGATTGGGAAGAATTCAAAGAGCATATTCAATATGATTTTCTATATGATAATCAGTTTGCTGAAATGGCAGACCTTGAAATGCTTGAGAAAAAAATGGAAGTTCTTGATAAAGTAGATCTTTATGTTGGCAAGTACTTCTCTCAAGATTATGTGATGAGACAACTTCTTCAATTTACTGAAAAAGAAATTGAAGAAATGAAGATTCAAATAAATGATGAAATCAAGACGGGTCAAGTCATTGATCCTCTTGATGTTGTGGATCAAGAAAAGCAAAGTGCGGATCTTGATTTAGAAACTAAAAAAGTTTCTATAAATAATATGAAAAATCCTACTAAAACACCAGTAGAAAGTAAAAACACTAAATAATAAACGAGGTTAAATTATGGAACCCAATAAAATTGTTAATATGATTATGAAGGATCAACTTTCCGATGCTTCAGATGCAGTGAAAGATATCATTATGAATAAGGCAGCATCTATTCTTACTCTTGAAAAAGAAAAAGTTGGTGCTAATTTATTCACAAATTCAGAAACCGAACCAGAAGAACCCGAAAATGAGACTGATAACGGAACAGATTGAAAGCGTAGAATTTTTAATTGAAGATAATGGTTCTGGAAAGAATCATTTCATTGAAGGTGTTTTCCTTCAATCTGAAATTAAAAATAGAAATGGAAGAGTTTATCCCATGGACGTTCTTGAAAAAGAAGTCCAAAGATACACTGAATCTTTCATTTCCAAAGATCGTGCATTAGGAGAATTGGGTCACCCTGAAGGTCCTACTGTAAATTTAGATCGCGTATCTCATAAAATTATTTCACTTCAAAGAGAAGGGCATAATTTTATTGGTAAAGCAAAAATTCTTGAAACCCCTATGGGTAAAATTGCAAAGAATTTACTTGACGAAGGTGTAAAACTAGGTGTTTCATCTAGAGGAGTTGGATCTATTTCTGAAAAGAATGGTGCCTCCTATGTTCGTAATGATTTTATGCTTTCTACTGCTGCTGATATTGTAGCAGATCCTTCTGCTCCTGATGCTTTTGTTGAAGGAATCATGGAAGGAAAAGAATGGATTTGGAACAATGGCATTCTTACCGAACGTCACGTTGAAACTTTTAAGAAAGAAATTAACTCGGCAACTTTATATAATCTCCAAGAGACTAAAGTTTCCGCGTTTGCAGAATTCTTGAAAGCAATAGAATTATAAATAAATTATAGCAAATAATAGACTATATTAAAGGAGAATAAAACATGTCAGCATCGGTTGACCAGAAATTTAACACTTTCGTAGAGGAAACTCTTGATGAAAAAGCACCAACCGATGGTGCTGGCAAGGCAGATTCAATGCAAACATTGAACACTCCTGCTCCTCAAGATACCTCAGTAAACGATCTCGGTGGTCCTACTCCCGAAAACTATAAGGCAGATGATAATTCTGCAAAACTTAATGACGGTACATCAGGTAAAGTTAGCGACGTTAATACAAAGGGCGCTAATGCTGGTGATTCTGCACCTAAAAAAATGAAAGAAGAAGAAGAGATTCAGGGTGAGGTAGTTGCTGAAACTACTGAAACCGAATCTTTCTCAGTCGAAGAAGATGTTAATGCACTTCTAACTGGCGAAGAACTTTCCGAAGAATTCCAAGAAAAGGCACGTACAATCTTTACGGCAGCAGTCTCTTCTAGACTTGCTGAAGAAACCAAAAAGATTGAAGAGTCATGCGAGTTACGTCTTTCCGAACAAGTTGAAGAAGTCAAGACTGAACTCACTGAAAAAATGGACAAATTCCTCAACTATGTTGCTGAGGAATGGAGAAAGGAGAACGAAATCGAACTCCACAACGGCATCAAATTAGAGATGGCCGATAATATGATGCTTAAACTTAAGCAACTTTTTGAAACAAATTATGTAGAAATCCCTGAAGAAAAATATAATGTAATGCAAGAGATGACAGACAAATTAGATGAGATGGAAGAAAAGCTCAATGAGCAAATTGAAGTAAGTATGTCACTTCACGCTGAGAAATCCGCTCTTATTAAAGATCGTATGATCTCAGAGGCATCAAAGGGTCTTGCTCAAACTCAAGCAGAGAGACTTGCGTCTCTTGCTGAAAGTATCGAGTTTGATTCTGAAGATTCTTTCACAGAAAAACTTACTACCGTCAAGGAAAGTTATTTCCCTAAGGAGCAAGTTCAACTGAAAGAAGATATTGCAACTGATAGCGTTGCACACACAAGTTCCAACCCAAGAATTCAGCAATATGCTGACTTCATTAACAGGGGCGGTTCTGTTCAATATTGATAACACACTTACTAATTTAACCCGGAAAAACAAATGTTAGGTAATTCCCAACAACTCCAGGAAAAATGGAATGATGTCCTTAATGCAGGATCTGAATCAATTTCAGATCCATACAGAAAGGCCGTAACTTCTATCCTTCTGGAAAATTACGAAAAAGAAACACACGCCGAAAGAATGATGCTTTCGGAAGCAGTGCCAACCATGAGCACTGGTTCAAATTCTGCCCTTGCCGGTGCAAACATCGCAGGTTTTAGCTCTGCTGCAAACGCTGGTGGTCCTGTCGCAGGTTTCGATCCAGTACTGATCTCAATGATCCGTCGTTCGATGCCTAATTTGGTCGCATATGACCTTGCAGGCGTTCAACCCATGAACGGTCCTGTTGGACTCATCTTCGCAATGCGTTCAAAACTTGGTAACGTGCAGCAAGGCGGTGCAACTGGCGAGACCTTCTATGATGAAGTAGATACTGGTTTCTCTGCTGGTAACGATAATGCATCTTCTCTGACTGGTGTTCTTGGAGACAACCCTGCACATATCACTGATGTTCCTGGAGATTATCAAGTTGCTTCAGGTATGGAGACAAAGGTCGCTGAAGATCTTGGTAGAGGCGTAGCATTCAACGAAGTTAGTCTGTCAATCGAGAAAATCTCGGTTACTGCTAAGTCTCGTGCTCTGAAGGCAGCCTACAGCATGGAAATTGCTCAAGACATGAGAGCGATTCATGGTCTTGGCATTGAAGACGAACTTGCTAATATCATCACGGGTGAACTGCTTGCAGAAATCAACCGTGAAGTTGTTCGTACCATCTATAAGTCTGCTAAGGCAGGTGCTCAATATGATACCGCAAATCCTGGTGTCTTTGATATGGACGTTGACTCCAACGGTCGTTGGTCTGTCGAGAAGTTCAAAGGACTGATGTTCCAGATCGAGCGTGATGCTAACGCAATCGCAAGACAGACTCGTAGAGGGAAGGGCAACGTTATCATGTGCTCTGCTGACGTTGCATCTGCACTTGCTGCTGCTGGTCAACTCGACTATGCTCCTGCTCTTGAAGGCAACAACCGTCTCCAAGTTGATGAGACCGGTAATACCTTTGCTGGTGTACTTAACGGTCGCTATCGCGTCTACGTCGATCCTTATGCAACCCTGACCCGCAATCCTGCTTCCGGGTCAGGGCAGTCCCCACACAACTACTATGTTGTTGGTTATAAGGGTTCGTCCTCTTATGATGCTGGTCTGTTCTATTGCCCTTACGTTCCCATCCAAATGGTACGTAGTGTCGGTGCTGAAGACTTCCAGCCACGTATCGGGTTCAAGACTCGTTATGGCATGGTCCTCAACCCATTCGCAAGAGGTCCTGAGGATCTCTCTACTGATGGTGCAGATCCTCTCGCTAATAATAACCTTGGCAAGAACGTCTACTACAGACGTGCTCAAGTCCAGAACCTTATGTGATTTTTTGCATCACATTATATCAAGGACTCCTTCGGGGGTCCTTTTTTTTGTCTATAAATAGAAGTGTGAAGGACTCTACTTATGCCAGCATCAAACTATAATCCTAATTTTTTATCTCCTACTGCATTTAAACTAGACCTTCCAGGATTTAGTGAAGTAGACTATCAAGTTCAGGAAGCAAATATTCCTGGCATTTCGATGAATGGTCCTACACAAGCAACTCCATATAATGATTTTCAACTAGGAGGTGATAAATTAAATTATCAAGATTTAATAGTAAGTTTTTTAGTTGATGAAAATTGTATTAATTATTCATTAATACATGATTGGATGGTTGGCATTACATATCCACAAAAATCTACTCAATGGAGAGATTTTGTAAAAAAACAGGTTGATAAAAAATTTGCAGATGTATGGAATATTGATCAAGTACAAATTACTCTAACAGCATTAAACAGCAATTACAATCCATCATTTAAAATAGATTTTGTAGATGCATTTCCAGTATCGTTATCAACACTAACATTTGATACAACTAGTAATGATGTTCGATATTTAACAGCAACTGCTATATTTAAATACACATATTTTAAACTACTTAACAACAATAATAAACAATTGACTTTATGAATTTATATCAGGAATTTTTAGATGAGTGGTATAAAGATGCTACTATAGGAGATGATCTAGGTGATGAAGCAAGAAAAATTCCTATACTTCACTCTAAATGGTTAGATAAGTATTTGAAGATACAATTAATCAAAAAAGAAAAAGAGTATAGTCATAATAGATTGTACTTACAAAAGTATAGTTATTATATGGGTAGAGAAGAAACTGCCCCTGAAGATAGGATCATTAAAACTGAAGTACCAGTTTATATTAAAGGTGATGCAGAATATATTAAATCTCAAGCAACTTTAGATTTATATGAAAAATTAGAAAACACTTTAAAAGAAATTCTAAATAATATTAACAATAGATCATTTCATATTAAAAATGCTATTGATTGGTTAAAGTATTCTAGAGGTATTGATGACTAGTGACGTTATTATTAAAAAGAAAAATGAAGTGTATCTACAACTAAAGACACACCCACATATTGCATATGAACTATCAGACCATTTTACGTTTGATGTTGAAGGTGCTCAGTTCATGCCTGCATTTAGGCAAAAATATTGGGATGGTAAAATCAGATTATACTCTCCAGGAACAGGAGAAATTTATGCTGGTCTAAGAGAATACATTGAACAATTTTGTAAAGAACGTCACTATACATATGAGTATGTTGACAACAATTTTTTTGGAATGCCCGATGAAGAAAATGAATTAATTTCTTTGGAAGGAGTCAAATCTTTTACTCAAAAATTTTCAACAATAAAAGCAAGAAATTATCAATACACAGCAATATATGAAGCATTAAGAAAAAAACGTAAGTTAATTGTTTCACCAACTGGATCAGGTAAATCATTTATGATTTATTCCATTGTTCGTTTCTTACAAGAAACAGGACAAAAAATTATTATTGTAGTTCCTACTACATCATTAGTAGAACAGATGTATAAAGACTTTGATGATTATGGTTGGGTATCAGAAGAATTTTGTCACAAAGTATATGCAGGTCATGAAAAAATATCTCCAAAACCAGTAACGATTACAACATGGCAATCTGTATATAAACAAAGTATAAAATATTTTGAATGTTTTGATGCAGTTATTGGAGACGAAGCACACCTATTTAAAGCAAAATCTTTAACAGATATTTTAACAAAATTACATCATGCAAAATATAGAGTAGGGTTTACCGGCACCCTAGATGGAAGCAAGACGAATAAATTAGTATTGGAAGGTTTGTTTGGACCCCATGAAAAAATTACTAGCACTAATGAATTAATACAACAAGGACATTTGTCTAGGTTAAAAATTAAAATTATTGCATTAAAACATCAACCTGTTAAATTTGATACGTATCATGATGAAATTGATTATCTTGTTTCACATCCAATGAGAAATAATTTTATCAAAAATCTTGCATTAGATCTTGGTGGCAATACTTTAATTCTTTTTAACTATGTAGAAAAACATGGTGAACCACTTTATGATCTGATAAATAATAGTGTAAGAAGTGACAGAAAAATATTTTTTGTACACGGTGGAGTTGACGTAAAGGATAGAGAAGAAATTCGATCTATTACAGAAAACGAAGATAATGCAATTATCATTGCAAGTTATGGTACTTTTTCTACAGGAATCAACATTAAAAAATTGCATAATATTATCTTTGCATCTCCATCAAAATCAAGAGTAAGAAATCTCCAATCAATTGGCAGAGTTCTCAGAAAAGGAGAAAATAAAAATACTGCAATATTGTATGACATTGCAGATGATACATCAAAAGATAGTATTCATCCAAATTATACATTGAAGCATTTATTAGAAAGAGTAAAAATTTATAATCAAGAAAATTTTGATTACGAAATAATAAACATTAAGGTAAAAAACTAAGTATGGAATCATTTTTCGCTAGCATCAAGATCACAAGTGGTGAGGAATTATTATGTGTTGTTACTGAAACAAATTTAGAAAACGATTACATAAAAATAAGATTCCCAATTGAAATAGAAGAAATTGAAATCCCTGGTATTGTTCATGGATTGAAAATAAAATATTGGTTAAAGACTTCAAAAACAGATGATTTTCTTATTAGTGGAGAAAATATTATTGCTTTAACTGAAATACACGGTGAAGCAATCGAGTTTTATAAGGATAGTTTATATAAACTTGAAACTGGAGATACAGAAGTTAAAAGAAAACATAGAAGTTATCCTGAGGGGCGAGTTTCTATTAATAAAGATATGGGTCTTTTATCCTCTATTGAAGATGCTAGAACACTACTTGAACTATTGTTCTTAGAAGATTCATATGATAAAGAAGATTCAAAAGACTCTAAGTAACTATATTCTTTAAAGCTTTATAGCTTCTCTATTAACCCTGACAAAGTTATCCTACTCGAAATCGGATGACTTGTCAAGCCCCCCTATATGTGCTATTGTGGGTAACGAAGACAAATTAGAATATAATGTCAAAACAAAAAGAACATTACGTAAACAATAAAGACTTCTTATACGCAATTGTTGAATATAAGAAGAGAGTTGAATTAGCAAAAAAAACTGGCGACAAAAAACCACCAGTGGGTGAGTACATAGGAGGATGCTTTTTAAAGATTGCCCAGCATTTATCCTATAAACCTAATTTTGTCAACTACATGTTTAAGGATGATATGATAGGTGATGGTATTGAGAATTGCATTACCTACATCGATAATTTTAATCCAGAAAAATCTACCAATCCTTTTGCATATTTTACACAGATTATTTACTATGCATTTCTTCGTAGAATTATGAAAGAAAAGAAGCAAGTAGATATCAAAAATCGTATGATTGAGAAGTCTGGATTTAGTGAAGTGTTTACTGCAGATGAATATGGTTGCGAAGCATCTTATGACGGAATTAAAAATTCACTTGAGCAAAAGATGAGGTATTGATGAAAGTTGCTATTATTACTGATCAGCATTTTGGCATGAGAAAAGGTAGTCAAATATTTCATGACTACATGAAGAAATTCTATGACGAAGTATTTTTTCCATTTCTGGATAAAAATAAAATTAATACAGTGCTTGATCTGGGTGATACTTTCGACAATAGAAAGTCTATTGATTTTTGGTCGTTAGATTGGGCAAAGAAAAATTACTATGATGTTCTATCTGATAAAAATATTAAAGTATATACAGTAGTTGGTAATCATACTGCTTACTATAAAAATACACTTGGTATTAATGCAATTAATTTGTTACTTCAAGAATATAAAAATGTTCAATTAATAGAAAACCCTGAAACTATAAATGTAGGGGGTCTCGATATTTGTTTCATTCCATGGATTTGTATAGACAATGAGACTGAAACATATAATGAAATTTCAAATACAAAAGCAAAGATCTGCATGGGGCATCTTGAACTATCTGGATTTGAAGCACATGTAGGATACTTTATGGATCATGGTATGAGTCGTGATGTTTTTTCTAAATTCAAGAAAGTCTTTTCTGGACATTTCCATCACAGATCAAATTCTGATAATATATATTACCTTGGTAATCCATATCAAATGTATTGGAATGATTATGGAGATGTCCGAGGATTTCATACGTTTGATACTGAAACTACAAAATTAAAATTTGTAAAAAATCCAAATGAAATGTTTGTTAAATTGTATTACAATGATTCTATAGTAGAATCTTCTGGTATTGATACTAATCTTTACTGTAATAAATATGTAAAATTTATTGTAGAAAAGATAACTGATCATCATAAGTATGATAATCTTCTTGAGAGATTATATAGATCTGATATCCATGATTTGAAAATTATTGATAACAGTAAACAAGAGATTAATCCATCAGGAGATATTGAAGTTGAAGGAACTCTTTCTTTTCTAGAAAAATATATAGAAGAAATTGATTATGAGGATAAAGATAATCTCAAATCAATTATTGGTTCCATTTACAACGAGTCATTGCAATTAGAATAATGTATATTTTATCTTTAAAAGACAATCAAAGAGAGGGGGCATATGCTCCTTCTATTGGAGAAAACAACATTCTTTATCTGTTTGAGGAAGAAGCAGACGCTGAACGACATTGTGGTTTATTAGCAGCAGATGATTATCCAGAGTTAATCCCCATAGAAGTAGATGGTAAGAATGCTATTGAAATGTGTATGATGAAAGGATATTCGTATTGTATAGTAAAACCAGAAGATATTATTATTCCACCATCTGAATCTTATGATTGAATTTAAAACTATTAAATGGAGAAATTTTCTGTCCACAGGAAATAATTTTACTGAAGTGAATTTGAACACTCATAATAAAACTTTAATTGTGGGTGAAAATGGAGCAGGAAAATCTACTATCCTAGATGCTCTTTGCTTTAGTTTATTTAATAAACCATTTAGAAAAATTAATAAACCACAATTAGTCAATGCTATAAATCTTGGGGATTGTTTAGTAGAAATTGAATTTTCTATTGGTAAAATAAATTGGAAAATTAAACGTGGGATGAAACCAACTATTTTTGAAATTTACAAAAATGGAAATCAGTTAGATCAAACTGCATCTTCTGCAGATCAGCAAAAATGGTTTGAGCAAAATGTTTTAAAATTAAATTATAAATCATTTACTCAAATTGTTGTTTTGGGATCTTCAACTTTTATTCCTTTTATGCAATTACCTGCAGCAGGTCGTAGGGAAGTTATTGAGGATATTCTTGACATTAGGATTTTTTCTACAATGAATACTATTTTAAAAGATAGAGTCAGGGAAAGTAAAGAAGCAATAACTGAAATTGATTATTCTATTTCTATTCTTAAAAATAAAATAGATGTACAAAAACAGTTTATTCAAGATCTTAAAAAACAAAGTGAAGATAATGTAGTTCTTTGGGATGATGAAATTATTAAGATAAAAGAAGAAATTGAATTTAATCAAAAAGAACTTGAAAAATTTATGAGTAGTATTGAGGAGATGACTAAACAGATGAACTCTTATGAAAATCCTCAAACCCAATTGACTCGATTGAATGAATTTAATATCAAATTTAAATCTAAAATTAAAACTCTACAGAAAGAAATTAATTTTTTAACATCAAATGATGTATGCCCAACTTGCAATCAAGACATCACTGAAGAGTTTAAAAAATTAAACATTGATGGAAACAATACAACTATTGATAAATTGATGGACGCTTTGACAGATATTGATTCTAAAGAAAAAAATCTAACACAAACACTCAATTCCAGAAATACGATACAAAAAAATATTACTCAACATCAAAATAAAATTAATAATTGTTTGAGTACGATTAAATGGAAAGAAAATAAAATAAAAGAAACCCAACAAAAAATTCAATCTATCAAAGATAATACGGACAACACTGATCGTGAACTTCAGAAGATGAAAGTTTTAATTAAACAAGGTATGGGACATGAACTTCAAAGAAAAGAATTGTCTAAAAAATCTACTGAGTTGAAAATTATTTCTAACATTTTAAAAGATGGAGGAGTCAAAAGCACAATCATACGAAAGTATCTTCCTGTAATGAATACTCTTATTAATAAAAATCTTCAAGAACTTGAGTTTTATATTAATTTTAATCTCGATGATACATTTAATGAAACTATTAAGTCAAGGCATAGAGATGAATTTTCGTATGCATCTTTTTCTGAAGGTGAGAAGATGAGAATTGATCTTGCATTATTATTTACTTGGAGAGAGGTTGCTAAGTTGAAGAACTCTGTCAATACAAATATTCTTATATTGGATGAAATTTTTGATAGTTCATTGGATAGCAATGGAACCACAGACTTTATAAATATTCTGAGAACTGTAACAGATGGTAACAATGTGTTTGTGATCTCACACAAAGAGGACATGCTTCACGATAAGTTCGATAATGTGATACAGTTCAAGAAGGTTAAAAACTTCTCCAAACCATTTCAGACCAATGGCACAACTCCCTAACTGGCAACACCACTCAAAGAAAGACAAGCATGGCAAGGGAACCTGTAAAGGTAGAATCCGTGCCAGAAAACAATCTCTCAAACACTTTAAAAAGTGTCACATG
>Ga0181369_1000109_pt1 | contig 22570 bp, 15 predicted proteins | sample LowvirmetaG_8_FD_130088 | JGI IMG/M metagenome (GOLD analysis project Ga0181369, IMG submission 130088) | Marine viral communities from the Subarctic Pacific Ocean - Lowphox_04 viral metaG | ecosystem: Environmental > Aquatic > Marine > Oceanic | place: Subarctic Pacific Ocean | collected... | reverse complement strand
GTTTGCAGGGATCTCCTAGCGTTGGCGATAAAATATATCTGGGTGACAACTCAACATTTACATCAGACATATCTGGATTTACTGATGGGGACTTTATTAGGGTGGTTGGTCATTACATCGCAACAGATTTGATTTACTTTAACCCTTCTCAAGAGTACATCGAATTAGCGTAATGGTATGCCAGATATTCAAAAGTACAGCGGAGTAGACATGGCTGATATTGAGAAGATAAGCGGACAAGACGTCCCAAGCGGCGGCGGCACAGCATCAACTACACCAACCGCAACCCTAGATTTCGGATTTGGGCAGGGTATCATCACTATAACAAACCACAGCAGCTACACCAACCCTAACTATCAAGTCAGTATTTCGGTTGATGGAAGTGAAATAGTATCTGATGCCGACGTAGACCACAACTTAGATACGGGCAGCGACAGTTTAGGAGATACTATGGCTTTTTCTGATTCTAGCACTAGCGCAAATCAAAGAACCGTAACCATTAAGGCTCAGGAGTTTGGAGACAACGTTCAAAGCGCGGCACTAACCCTTAATTACACCCCTACGTTTACCGCCTATAGGTATATCCGTATTACGAATACTGGTCCTGATAAAACTAATAGTGGTACATCTTGGTTTGCCGTTAATGATTGGCAGCTGTTTACAGGGGCGGGTAGGTCAGGCACTGAATACCCTACTACTAACTTGACCAGCTCTTCAAGCGAAACTGGCATTAACATCACCTCTGGAACGCCCCGCAACTCTACTTACGCGAATTGGAAGGCTTTTGATTCAAACATAACTGGGACAAGGTTTTGGATGACTAGTGGTTCTGACAAATATTTACAAATTGAATTTGAGCCAGCCACGTATTCAACTCCTCCAATTATAAAAAGCCATAGGATTAGGGTTCAGTACGGGTATTACATATTGCTGGAGGGCTCTAATGACGGAACAAACTTTACTGAGCTCGCTCATGCCCGAGTCAACCCTAGTAGCACTTCCGTCAATACATCAGGAACTTTAGATTTAGGATAATGAGCAAAATACAGTCAGTAATAGACTTGTTAGGTGAAGACCTAGTGGTAGAGCACATAAAGGCGGGAGATCACAGCATTAAAGTAAAACTAGCCATGATTTTGTCAGATGAAAACAATGGGTTAATATCCGATTTGGATGCTGTTGAAATAAACAAACAATCCTAAACGCATCTGGAGTTTATACAGCAACAATACCTGCTGGTGAATACGGAATCAAGCCGTAATTTTGTTTTTATTATCTTTGCCTTATGGCTAGGAAGAATGTAAGTCTCAAGATGGGAAAGCATAAGTCTCGAACTGGAGGCTTGACTCGTGCGGGTATTGCTAAATACAACAGAGAGACTGGAAGCAACCTTAAGCCAGCCGTTACAGAGAAAAGCCCTACAGGAAAGAGGGCGGCTAGACGTAGATCGTTCTGCGCTCGTATGAAGGGAGTGAAGGGACCTATGAAGAAACCAAACGGTAAGCCAACACGTAAGGCGCTTGCCCTTAGAAAGTGGCGCTGCTAATGCCTAAGGTTAAGAGAAGAGATGCATGCTACACTAAGGTGAAGTCACGGTACAAGGTTTGGCCTTCTGCCTACGCATCTGGTGCGCTTGCTAAATGTAGAAAGGTAGGAGCCAAGAACTGGGGTAATGGCGGTAAGAAAAAGTAAAGAAGGGGCCGCGCTAAAACGTTGGTTTAAAGAAGAGTGGAGAACACTCTCTGGTGATAAAGACTATTCCAAGGGGGATAGGTCGTTTCGCCCAACAAAAAGAATCTCGAAGGATACGCCTGTCACATCGGGTGAGCTTACCGCTGCTGAGAAGGCGGCAGGCAGAAAAGAAAAAAGAGAAAAGGGTAGGGTTAGTCGCTGGAGAAAAAAGCGTAAATAACCCAATACCAATATTTTATATATTTGCACTTAAATTAAATTCTAATGGAAGAAGAAAACATTCAACCAGTAGAGCAACAGCCTATTCAAGAACAGGATAATTCTATTCGGTTCATTAGCGATGAGGAGGTAGCTCAAGCTACTCAGCCTGAAGTTCAGGAGGAGCAGCCACAAGACATGGCACCAAACGTGGAGCCAACAGTAGAAAATAATGTAGACCCTCAGCTAGATCAGCAGGAGGGTCAACAGGAATACGCACCAGAAGAGATTGAGGGTGCGGTGTTTGAGTTTCTTAGCGAAAGGCTAGGAAGAAACATCGCTTCTTTTGATGACCTGACGGCGCAACAGCAGGAGCAAAGAGAGCTCGACGAGCGAATCTCTGCGATCGCTGAGTTTGTAGAAAATACAGGCCGCGATCCAAGAGACTGGTTCATCTATCAGCAGTTAAACCCTTCCGAAATGGATGACATGACTGCTATTCAAGTTCAGATGTCAACTGACTACCCGAACTTGTCTCAAGAAGAAATCGCTATGTTGGTCTCTAGCAAGTATAAGCTCGATCCAGATCTTAACTCAGAAGACGAGGTGAAGCTTTCGCGACTGCAAATGAAGATTGATGCGGAAAACGCACGAAAGGGCATTGATGACATGCGATTGCAGTACCAAGCTCCAGAACGCCAAGCCGATGATGATTCGCCAATTGATGACAACTGGGTGTCTTTAATGAGAGAAGATCTTGATGCCATGGAAGGTATTGAGTTTGACTTGGGTAACGGGAATAGCTTCACGTTCGGAATGGAAGACACTTATAAGGGTCAGCTCGCTGAGAAAAACGCTCGCCTTGACGAGTTTTTTGATCCTTACGTGCGTGAGGATGGTAGCTGGGATTACGACATGCTCAACATGCATAGAGCCGTAATTGACAACGTTGACATGATTGTTCAGTCTGTTTACAGGCAGGGCATGTCCGACGGTCAAAGAGGTATCGTGCAGAATGCAGCTAACGCAACTCCTACGTCACCGAATCAAGGAGGCGCACCACCCGCTGAGGATAGCCTCGCTCAGCAACTCAGACAGATTCTGAGACCAAACGGAGGCATGTTTTAAAAAATAAGAATTAGAAATTATGGCTATTACACAAGCACAAGGCCCTGGAGAAGCAAACGGTCCATTACCGTATAACCAGTCGCCTCAAACATACGTTTCTTTGGGCGACCTCGTAGATGGCACTAAAGACGACGTAAGAGACATTTATGTTTCTGCATACGGAGACCAAGGCTTAAGCGGTCTCGTAGAAGTTATCGGGGCTAAGAAGAATGTTGGTTCTTCTGACGAAACAATCTGGTACGAAGAGGGAAGACTCGGACGTACTGTAAAGATTGCTTCTGGTATCGTAACTGAAGTAAACGGGAAAGACCCAGCTAACACAGGGGACACCGCCGACACTCTCGATAACAAAGCTGGATTGCGACTTTATGACGTTCTCTTAAAGGGATCAAGTCGATTTGTTGTAGTCACAGTTGGCGAAACTGTAACTGGTCACGACATGGCTGACGGTGGAGCTGCTGAGGCTATCCCCGACGGAACCTGGAGTGTAATCGGTAACGCTTACCCACAAGGTACAGACCAGCCTTCCGTGCCGTTTTCTCCTCGTATCAGCCGTTACGCTAACCCATTCACTATTGTTAAGGAGTCGTTCCACGTAAGCGGTTCGCAAGCCTCTAACATTGGCTGGGTAAACGTAGGTGGTCAGAACATGTGGTACTTGAAGGGTGAGCTCGACGCTCGTCGCAAGTTCATGAACATGCGTGAAGGTATGTTGGTCTTCGGTCAGAAGAACGCCGCCGCTGCCACTGGAGATTACGGAGGTTCTGTACCAGGATCTGAAGGTTACGTAGCTGCGGTTACGGCTCGCGGTGGTGTAGCAACAAACCCATTTTTTGCTGCTTTCAATGACAGTTCATACGGGTTCGACGACATCGTCGTGGAGATCGACAAGCAAGGTAACGCTGCTGAAAACGCTCTGTACTTGAACAGAGAGTTGTCTTTGGCTTGCGATAACCAAATTGCAACTGGCGGTCTCGGTGGTAGCGGTATCGGCTTGGCTGCTGCATACGGAGCATTCAACAATGACAAGGACTTGGCAGTCGAGATGGGCTTCCAGTCTTTCCAGCGCGGTGGTTACACTTTCCACAAGCACGACTGGAAATTGTTGAACGACCCAGTTGCTGGTGGTGTGTCTAACGTAAAGGGCGCATTGATTCCTTTGTCTGTAGTTGTAGACGCTAAGACTGGTAACTCTCACCACTCGTTGGAGATGAACTGCAAGTCTGCTGGCAACTACAGCAGAGAGATGGAGCACTGGGTAGAAGGCGGCGGAGTTCTCGGCTACAACACTGGCGGAGAAGACTTGGCTAAGTTCAACTACCGTTCTGAGTGCAACTTGTGTGTTCGAGGTGCAAACCAGCACTTCATCTTCACAGCGTAAGACTGAATATAGGTATAGCGGGGAGGGGCAATTGGCCTCTCCCTTCTATACTACTTTCATAAATTAAATCAAAATTAAATGACTACTACAGCTAAGCGGGGGCGTCCCGCTAAAAAGACGCAAGAACCTGCGCCAGTTGCGCAGAAAAAAGTTGACCTCTCTAAGTTTGAAACGAGCGTCAATGCCCCCTCTGAATACGAAATCGTTGGTCCTGGCGGAATTGTATACATGTTGGGCACATCGGAGTTTATGGTGTACGACAAAAAGACTGGGAAGCAAAGGGCGGTTAGGTACTGCCCGAACGAACCCAGTATTTATCGAGATGAGCAAAACGAAAACTCCCTAAAGGGGAGCATTGTCTTTCGTCAGGGGCGACTGTTTGTTTCTGAGACAAGACCAAATCTCAGAGACGTTATGGATGCCCACCCAGATAATGAGGCTAACGGAGGGTCTAGATTTAGAAAGATTGATCACGCAGCGATTGCGAAGAAGGGGCTCGAAGGTGACTTCTTGTACGCAGATGCTGTTAACTTAATCCGAACCAAGTCGGTAGACGAGATTATGTCAGTCGCAACAGCCTTCTCTATTAATACCGATCGTATGGTAGATGAGGTCCGTCACGATCTCTTGGTTTTTGCAAAGAAAAACTCAAAAGCATTCATTGAAGCTTTCGACAACCCAGTCACCGAGACCAAGGCCAAGGTCAAGAAAGCCATGAAGTATAATATTATTTCTCATAACGGTGGTCACATCGTCTGGACAGACACAAACAAGCATATTATCGCTGTCCCAGCAGGTAAGGACCCAGTTGACATCTTCGTTCGTTACTGCATGACAGAGAATGGATCTGTTGTGATGGGCGAAATCGAACGTCAGCTAGCCTAAGAGAATCTACTATATACGTGAAAGGGCCTCCGAAAGGGGGCTTTTTCTTTTTCGTATATTTGCTTCATGGCACAAGCTAACGGAGCAAGCGTACAAGCGGTGTATGACGCGCTGAATGACCTCGCAAATAAAGACCAGCAGGGCTTTATTACTGACGTGGAGTTCAACAGGTTTGCACAGATTGCGCAGCTGAACATATACAACAGTCTATTTGACGAGCTCAAAGACGCTAAGAGGTTGTCTCGCGCTGGGTTCAACCCCGTGAGGGACAAGTCTCGAATCAAAAGAATTCAAGAAGACCTTTCTTATTTTTCTAAGAAGGCTACCGTAACAAAAGACGGGGACATCTTTAATAAACCTACAGATCTCTCTAGGATTATCAGCATCTCAACTGCTGGTAGTATTCTGTTGGATCAATCCACCAAGAAGCCTATTGAGGTTTGCTATGATGAAGAGAAGATTGAAAGAATCTTGCTAAACAATCTTAGCGCACCAACTGAGGACTTCCCTGTAGCCCTTGTGTCAGATGACATTCACGTATTCCCCACCTCTATCAAGAAGGTGGAGGTCAGGTACTACAAGATACCTGAAGGAAGGTTAAGCAGCGGAGAGAGAGTGACTATCCCTCAGCAGCCTACTTATGACGCTGATAGTACGAACATAGATTTCGAACTTCCAGAACACTACACTTCTGACTTGGTATACGAGATTGCTAAAATGATTGGACTCAACCTAAGAGACCAACAGATTACTAACTACACTAACCAGGAGATGCAGGTTAGAAAGCAAGCTGAGACATTCTAATGGCAAGAAATACCGTACCACTCGATCAAATTATCAGCGACTTCATCATCACTATGGGTGACGATGACTATGCTGGAAACGCATCCGACAATCAGATTCGTACTCATGCTCTTAGAGGTATTCGAGAGATGGGGTTTGACATGTCCAGAAAGATTAGATCTCTTAAGCTTACTGTAGACTCAGCAACCAACACTGTTGAGTTGCCAGACGACTACGTGGATTGGAGTAAGGTGGGTGTCGTTGGTTCTGACGGCATCGTCTATGTGCTAGGGGAAAACAAGAACTTGAACTACTCTCAAGCTTATGCTAACGCTAGTGGCGAAAAGGTAGGTAAAGCATCAGACGCGATCGACTCTGACAATGACGGTGTATACGATCGTGTAGGCTCCAAGTCTTCAACTGGAAGTGGTTCGCCTTCAAGTGCGGATGACTTGAGTCAGGGAATGAACTCTCACATCTTCAGAAACCTTGCTTACGGCAGCGCAAACGCCATCTACGGCGTAGGGGGTGGTCACTACTACGGTCAGTTCAGAGTAAACCTTGACCAGAATCGTATAGAACTGGCTACAAACAACACATCAGGTGAGGTAGTAATCGAGTACGTAGCTGACGAAGCAAGGTCAAAGAACCCTTCTGTACATGTTTACGCAGAGGAGGCCCTCATGTCCTATATGTACTACAAGATTATTGAGCGCAGGTCTGCGGTTCCCGCTAACGAGAAGGCTAGAGCCAGACAGGAATACTACAATGAGCGCAGAAAAGCGAACGCTCGAATCAAGTCGTTCACGAAAGAAGAAGCACTGAAGACAATTAGAAAGAACTACAAGCAAGCACCTAAGTTCTAATGACTATTGACAAAATTAAACTTAGACGTCTTGCTAGGGACAAGGATGAAAGGCTGTTTCAAGAGGGTGACATGCTTGACGCCCTCAACGTCTTTGTGTCTGCGGATGGCGTGTCCTCTGACGGTGTAGTAAAAAACACTACTGGTACACTTCCAGGAAGTGCGGCTACTACTGCTGACCAGATTCCAAACGAGGAAGCTAGAGTTGTAGGCAGTGTTGCTGATCCCGCTAGGGGTTTCGTGTACTTCTTCGTTTGGTCCACAACCGACAGAAACCACAGCATCTATCGTTACGACTCCAGTACCCATGAGTACAAGCTCGTTCTTAGAAGGTCGATTCTTAATTTCAGTAAGTTTAGCTTTGTTAAGGCTGACGTTATTACAGGTGAGTTTGAGTCTGACTCACAAACCCAGTCGATAGTCTACTTTACTGACGATGTAAACCCTCCAAGAAAGATAAACGTAGACAGATTCATTGAGGATGACCTTCCGTTGTACACGGATCAGGAAATATTTGAGATGATTTCCGCAGCCAAAACGCCAGTGCTGCTTCCTCCTTTGGTTTCTTTAGGCACAAACGATGACAAGGACTCAAACAATCTTTACGGCTCTACTTATCAGTTTGCCGTACAAGTAAAGTACAAAGACGGCGAGCTGTCAGCCCTTTCACCTCACTCTGAAATCATATACCCAAAGTATATGGCGATCCAGGGGGTTCAGCAAGCCTCAACAGACCTTGGCGTCTTGTTTACAGACAACAGGGTTGATGTTGACGTAAGGTGGACCACCCTTCCAGCTGACTTCTCTTACTACAAAGAAGATGTGGATGAGATTAGACTTATGGTTAAAGAGAACAACAGCCAAAGCTTTTACCTCGTAGAGTCTTTTGACCCAAATCAAAACATTTCAAGAAACGGAGAGACGATATACGATTCTTCTAACGGGGTATACAGATTTTACAACGAAGGGTTAAGTGTAGGGGTTTCTTCAGAACAGACCGACAAGGTTTATGATGATGTCCCGCAGTTCGCGGCATCTCAGGCAATCTCAGGCAACAGACTAATGTATTCTAGCCCTGTTGCTGGGTACCCAAATACCGATGTGGATGCTACCATCACCGTTAATTACTTGCCTTCCCCTACGGCCACGTATGGAGAAGAGGCTGATGATTATGACGGTATGTTTTCGGTTACTCAGTTTCCCACGTCTACCAATAAGGCGTCCATAAAAATAGACTACTCAGGGCTGGATGCAAACATTTCAGCTGGTAGCATAATTACCGTTGACTTTGAGTACAAGCCGTCGGACATCCTAGCTTATGGGTATACCTCTGACGGAGTTGGGGCTGACTTTCCTCTGATAAAGATGAAGTTTGGTTCTAGCCCAGATTCAGATGACGTTACTCTTTTTGCAGGAGAAGCAACAGACTCTCAGGGGGCTGACTACGAAGGGTCGATCGACCTTGACCTGTCAACAGAATCAGCATCCAATGATAACAACCTTAGAGCCAGTCACTTAAACTGGCAAAGACTCCGCGCTTCTGTTACTACGACAGAGACTTTAACTAAAGATCAAGCGATTCAGCTGCTGGTTGATGAGATAGAAGAGCAACTCCTTAGGTTTGAATACAACAGCCCTAGTCAAACACTAGTTTTTAAGTTGCGCGACAGCGAAGGGGATGAGGCAGGAAAGGTACAGGTAAGCAAGCTTGAGTTCTCTCTCAAGTTTTTAGTAAGTCAGGTAGCATCCAGTGACTACATTCTGTTGACCCCCAGAATAGGAGACTACTTTATTCCTAACGGAGAGGTGTCTAGTACATCAGGTCCGCTAAACAACAACTTTGTTCGTTTTTACTCTACTTGGGACGCTATACAGCTATCAAATAACCCTAACGACTACAGCTACTTCAACGGAATAGAAGATGCCGTTCCAACTGTGTATCAAGCAGGGGGATATCAAAGGGATGGCGTCTGGTTCAACCTTCCAAATGGAGTTGTTGACTACATATACGAATACTATTCTGACGGACTCAATAATGACACCCCTGTTGTAAACGGATTTAAAGACGAGTCTTTCGTTATTACGCCTACAGATGCGATCAGGACATTTAAGGCTGGTTGCGAGCATTCGTTCGGCATAGTATATTTTGACAGGCATGGCCGACCAGGTTACGTAAACGAACTAGGCAGTGTGAATGTAGCTCCGTTTGGAGACGTAGAAGACAGAGAAGATCCCGACAACACTGGAACTTATTTTAACGGTCCCTGTGAAATATCTATAGACCTTGATGGTACGCCACCCGACTGGGCTGTAGCATACCAAATCGTCTATTCGGATATGGGTAGCTGGCAAGACTTTGAGTCTTATACTGTCGGAGGTGCTTGGTGGAAAGGAGAAGATGTAACCGCTGAGTCCGAAGAGGACGCTATATACGTCAGCTTCAACCCGCTCGCTAAGTATCAATCAGACAAAGGGGCAATCAAAGATTATTCTTTTACGCCTGGGGACAAGCTTAGAGTGATATCTTACTTTGAAAGCGATAATGACTCCGACGCAACTTTTCTTAGCAATCCAGAGCAGTACACGTTTGACGTATCAAACTACGTTACATTGTCGAGCAGCATAACTGGTACCGATGACGGCCACACAAATAAGTCTGGTAAGTTTTTAGTTTTGTCTCTTCCTTTTGGAAACGAACCCACTAACTTTACGCCTGGGGAATCCAATAACTTCTGGAGAAACAGGTGCTTGGTAGAAATACTCACCCCAAGAAAGAGATCTGAGCAGCCAGTTTACTACGAGATAGGAGAGGCAAGAAGAATATACAAGTCTAACGAGCTTTCTAGTTCTGCCAATGACAGACACAATGACGGAGATCCCATCTTAACAAATGAGGGTAGCGTTTACTTTAAGCCAGTTTCTTGTTTAGCGCCTGACTTTAGTTCAAGCGCATGGCAGGTAGCAAACATTGCTGACCTTGAATACGAGGTTAGAATGCTGGAGTCTTCCTCAGTTTCTGACTTCAACGAGTCAAAGGCTTGGAGTAAAGGGAGGGCTCACGTAACATACGATAGGGCGGACACTGTTGACTTCTACAACAGAATATCTTACAGTGACGAAATGGGGGACGACATAGGTGGCTTAACCTTCTCTTCCTTTAACCCTGGAGCGTTCTCCTACAAGAATATGCCAAAGAAGTACGGAAGTGTAAACTACATTCACGAGTACAACCAAAACTTGGTTTGCCTCCAAGAGAACAAACTGTCTTACATTCCTGTGAACAGAAATGTAATTGAGTACGCAGACGGCGACTCACAGATTACGGCCAGCACTTCAGTGTTGGGTACACACCAAGAGTCCAATGGAGACTTCGGGGTGGGTAGCGATGCATCTTCTGTGGTTGTAAGGGATGGCATGGTGTTTTTTGTCGATGCCTCTAGACAAAAGGTTTTGATGGCTGTTGGCTCTCAGTTGATGCCTATCTCCGATGCGGATATGAGTTCTTACTTTGAGAACGAGTTTGACTTGAGGGACGCAGAGTCAGGAGACGGAGGTAGGATCGTAGGTGGCTACGAGCCAGAAGAGGATATGTTCTTGATTACCATCGAACCAAAGGGTAGCGGGTACCCTGGAACTACAGTAGGGTATTCTGTTGGGGACAAGGCTTGGATTAGCAGGTATAGCTTTACCCCATCTAACTACGCCACTATTGACAATGTATTGCTGTCTGGCTCATGGTATCAGAACGAAGCCGATACTGAGTCGTACTTGATGAACGCTCACAGGAATACAGCAAAGAATACGTTTTACGGAACTGCATACAATTCCGAAGTGGAAGTAATCTCAAAGATGAGCCCATCTGAAGTGAAGGTGTTCAACGCTGTATCATACGAGGGGGACTCTAGCGCGTGGGATATGACCCCAGGAATGACTACAGACCTTGGTCAGACCTCTGGTACTATAACTACATGGAACGAGAAGGAAGGCGCATACTATGCAGCCATGCCAAAAGACACGGCGTACAAGTACGTGTATATCGGCACTATCGCTTCTGATGGTATCACCATTGGCAACGCGGTAATCCAACTTGACGACATTTCAAGACTGGACAGGTTTCCTTTTAAGGTAAACGGAGAGCTCATATACTACAATGACAATGGAACATACAGTCAAGCAGGTCTGACTGTTCCTCAAGTTGTAACATCGTTCGATCTCGACGCTAAAACCATTAGCACTTCCAATCCTAGCGGCACTGACGGAAACGGAAAGAAGCTTTACTTTAGGTTGTCTACCGACGGTAACGCTATGCGTGGAAGATGGGGCAAAATCAGACTGGTCAACTCTTCCACATCAAGTCACGAACTGTACGCGATTAACACTCACGTAGCAGGATCTAAGTTACATCACCCGAAAGGCCAACAATAACTATATTTGCAGCATGTCAGTACTAGATAATATATTAGACTTAGGAGTAAAGTACGGACCAGAAGTGGCCCAGTATTTCTCTGGTCAGAAGCGGATCAGACAAGCGATTGAAGACCAAAGAAGGGAGCAGCTCCCAGAGTTTGGTCGGCGTTCTGCTACAGCGGCAGAGCAAACGCTTTCTAATCTTGCTAACAGAGACACTTTTGCTGGCGCCAAGGAGGAAGCTAGACGTCAGGAGCTAGGGGCTAGAACGATAGCTGGCAAAACCAAGGGTGGAATGAGAAACCTCGCCCAGCTACTTGGTGCGGGAGGTAGAGTTCAGCAGCAGTTGGCAGATGCGGAGGTTACACAGCGTAGAGCATCAGCACAAGCAGCGGCCCCATTCGAAAGAGCTATCCAGGACTACAACATGCAGGTAGACGACCAAGAGAAGATGTACGGCCTGATGAAAGAGAGACAGATTAACTCTCTTGAGGACCAGGCGCAGCGCATGCGTGGCCGAGGAGCTCGTACTCTGTTTGATATCTTGGGTGATTCTAGAGGTTTGTTTGCTAAGCCTCCTGCTGAGAATCCAGCTCCAGACCGTATGGAACAAATAGATAGTCTTCCTGCTGCTCAGATTGAGAACCCAGCTCTTGAGAAAACATTGCTTGGATCTCCAAAGTCGTTAGATATGTCTGCTCTTCAGAAGGCTAGAGAGTATGGCGACAACTTAACGGCTGGTGATGAGTTGATGGACCTGCTGAATGTCAGTATTACGCCTCCAGACGATATTGCCTTTTTGCCAAGCAAGGACGGAGTTGTCATGCCAGACGAAGAAGCAGAGGAGTTTGGAGTAGTGGATGGTGGCGTAGACCCGCTTGACTTAGCTATGTACGTAGCCAACAGAGACCTCCCAGGAAAGCTAAAGTCTATTACGGAATCAGCAAGATCCTTTGGTGAGAAAGAAGCAGACAGAGTAAGAAAAGGGATTGCGGCTGATGCAGCTAAATCTAAGAAAAGATTTCCTTCAAATCTTGAGGGAATTCTTACTGACCCTAAGTACAGAAGGGGCGTATTGGAGGCTCTAAAAGATTCGGATGCTACAGGTGAGTTCCTAACAAGAACTCCAAACAATGTACCAAGAGTAAACCCAGGTACGATTCAGGGCCTTCTTAAATTTTTGACAAACAGATAATGGCTGAAACAAACCAAGGGGTATTCTTTAACCCACAAACAGAAAACGTAGTAGGTCAAGCCTACAACGACCTGGTATTCAGTCAGCAAGAGCGAATCACCGAGGAGAAAGAAGCTGCTCAGTTGGCTTCTGCTGCTGAAACGGCAAAATCTACAGCCGCTTCTGATGCTGAAAAGGAAAGGCTCGAACTTCTGAAAGAGCAAGCCAAAGCAGCACAGAAAGACGCAGACGCAAGAAAGGAAGAAGTTTCTTCTGCCATCAAAAATATCGACGTTGTTCCTAACGCCATGTACAATGCATACGCTGCACCACTTCGTGATGCTGCTAAGTATCTTGCGGACAATATGGATCAGCTTATTGAACAGTACGGTGTTGATAAGGTGCGTATCTACACAGAGCAACTGAATAACGCAAGCGACGAGATCAAGGCTGTGTTCAATCCTACATTCAAGGCCGCTAAGAATCTGTATGCTGATGGAGAGCTGGGTGCTAAAATCACAGGAGCTCCTGGATATGTAGAGTCTTTCACCGAAGAAGACTACAATCAGGCTATGTCTAGACTGAACGACAAGAGTAGGTTCTCAATTAACTTTGAAGACGGCTGGTCTGTGACCGACAGAGAGGGCAATCAGCTGGCTTTCTCCGACTGGGTGAAGTCTGGTGTTACAGAACCAAAAGAAGCGTTCCAATCGAAGCCTCAGATGGCGTTCTCAAAGAACGTAGTAGAAGCTTGGGGTAAGTTCAGAAGCATCCCAAGAACACTCAATACCGAGGCCAACATGGATACTTGGATTGAGGGTCAGCTGCGAATGGATGACAGTACGCACCGACTGACCGCGCTCAACGAGTACTACAGCAATCAAGACCCTGAGTCTGCCATGCCGTATGATGAGCTATTTGGTGAGTCAAACGCTGGTGCAGAAAGGATTGATGAAGCGGTTCAAAACTACAAGGACCGATGGATGGAGCTGTACAGAGAGGCAGTAAAGAAAGAGGAAAAAAAGTCTGGATCTACTAGCTTGACTGGTGAGGAGATTGTTAGAACGTCTACCATCAACACCGAAAAGAGCGATGTGACCAAGCAGAACTTGGCTAAGATGTTCATGAATGAAGAGGGGCCAATACAACCAAATGAGATAGAATTCATGGGTATCAAAGGCGTTGCTGAACTTCCAAGAGACGCTAACTTTGAGCTTACCAATCTTGATTCTAGAAATCAAGAAATCTTCGGTGTGAATACCGCAGATATTAAGGTTCAGTCTTTAGCCTTTAATAATAACGGTAATCTGTTTGTCGGCTATAAAGGTATGCTTACCCCAGAGGTAGCGGCATCTGCCCCTAACGACGACGTATTGCAGGAGCTTGGTATTAAGAGTTCAGCGGAGGAAGAGTCTGAGCTCAGAGGTAATGTAAAGGTGATCGAGTTTGGTAGCGAACCTTGGATTAAAATCATGAAGGAGGTTGGAGCTAAGGCTGTGACTCAATCAAGAAGAGACAAGGTTATGAGGGCGTTTGGAGATGTCACAGACCAAGAGCAGGCTAACTTCTATGTCGGAATGATGACTGTTGCAAACTCTACAAACGACAAGTTCCTTAAGGCTATGTTCGACGATATCATCCAAGAAGGCGGTATCAGTGAGGCTGAACTGCGCGAGGTTGTAGCGGAGCTCAACCAATAGTCTATTATTTCGTAAATTAGCCTCATGGCAAACTACAATCTTGAGGAGCTGATTCTTTCAGGAAAGAGCAACACTAGCTTGATGTCTATGGGCATCCCGATGGAAGACATTAACAGCACCAGGGCTAGCATTGAAAAAAAAAATCCCAACGTCAACGTACTTCCAGACGCTGGGGAATCAGTATCGGGAGATACTTCTTCGGAGTCTGCACCTGCGACTGCTAAGCAGGACACATCAATCGCCAAGCTACCAGATTGGCTAGCTGGTAACATACCTACTCAAGAAATTATTCTGGAGAACATCTCCAAGAATGAAAATGTTTCTTCTCAGCTGGCTGAGAGAGGTGCATCTATTGCTGATATTCAAGCAAGGATTGAGGCTAACGAGTACAAAAACATAACTGAGTTTCAGACAGCCCCTATGTATGGGATGACTGGATCTACAAGGGTCAACACCGCTGAAAGTCAAAGGAGGAAAGACGAGGAAGCCCTTATGTCTGAGCAGCTTGCACTCCTTGACTTTACAAGAACAGCATACACTAGGACTTATAGCGATATAGTGGAGGCTACGTACAGGGAGAAGTTTCCTGAGCCCCCCAAGTATGCCGAAGGAGAATACAAGGGAGACTCTGAAGCTTGGGTTGAATGGGCAAAAAGCGCCAAGGAAATGGAATCTTTGCTGTACGATCAGCAGGGCATGACGCTTGACTTAGACGATGATGGCTATGTGGGTCAAAAAGAGACCATGGCTAATGACTTCTTGATTGATGTTAGGTTAGCGATAAACACCGCAGCTGACATTGGCGTGTACGGCATTGGATTAGCGGCAACAGGAGGGGGTAATCTTCTAGATGATGACAGCATAAGAAAACATGCGGTCCAATCAAACGAAAGAAGAAAGCAACTCATGAGCGAAAGAAGCGTAAGAGCTTCTGGATTTGCCGAAGACATGGAGTTTGGAGAGCTTTCGTTTAAGAAGTCTCTGAATTACTTAGATGAGTTCCTATCTTCCGCCATTGAGAGTTCTCCATACACAGCTGCTGCCATCGGGATTGGTACAGTTGCCACACCAGCCGCTTCTGTTGGGGCTTTGTCTTATCTGTCAGGTGCTAGAGCGTACTATCAGGCTAAGCTAGACTCTTCGTTCGATAAGTTCTTTGTGAACGGAAAGGAAGTAGACCCTATCAATCAGTCTAGACTTTTGAGCAGGATTCAAAAGTACTATGAGTCAGAAGACTTTGAGATTAAGGACGACGGAGACGGAGAATACATTGAGGTAGAAGGCGCATTCGGACCGCAGAAAGTTTTCGTCGAGCAGAACAACGCAGCCCGATGGGGTTATGCCACTGCCCTTGGCATCGCGGAGGGCTTACCTGAAGCTATAGGGACACATATAGTGATGAAAGGGGTTCAGTCCTTCCTTAAAGGAAACAAGCAGCCGCTCACAGATATGATGGACGGATTCCTCAAGGCTTCAATGACTGGTGTTTTGCCCGAAACAGCGCAGGAATTTACCACTGAGTTCATGACCATCATGGCAGAGGCTTCCATAAAAGGGGAGTACATAAGTGTTGAGCAGGCCCTATCAAGAATGACTCAAGCCGCAGCGACTGGAGGTGTTTCTGGCTCTGCTGTAGGTCCAGTTGTTTTCGGTGGTCAGATGTTGTCCATGGGCAAAGAAGGAAGAGAGGGGTTCTTTGGGGCGAATCAAACAGCAAGAGCTTTAGCGGGAAAAACAGATGCTTTGCCAGTCGTTGACTTTGAAACAGCTCAGCAACAGCAAGACGTCCTAGACGCCCTTAACAGCCAAGACATAACGGAGGTGGAGCGTGATGTTTTGCAGGATCAGCTGCAAGACATCAACGTAAAGATAGAAAGCAACAATAAGCAGTTACAAGAAGGGCTTTCTAGGATGTATGAGGTAGACCCAATAAAAGCTATTGAGGTCTCGAAAAACATAAATCAGCTTAACGCTATGAACCAGTCGGTCATGGCGAACAAGGATATTGTTACTAGGGATCTTGCCAAAGCTGCTGTTAAAGAAAGATTAGATGCCTTGCGAGAGAGTATTGCTAAAGATCTTGCAAGCATTCAAACCGAACCGCCAGAGGTTATTGAAACCGCAGAACAACTTTCAGCTGAACTCCAAGTATCCGCTGAGTCTATCGGTAAGAAGCTTGGTAAGACAACCGAAGAGGCTCAAGCATTAATGGATTCAGGCATTGCGCCTACAGCTTTATTGGCTGCTGCTAACCTGGCTGGAAAGCAGGGCAATGTAATCACTTACGAAACAAGAGAGCAGTTTCTTGAAGGTGTGCCTGATTCTGAGTTAGCCAACAGACAAAAATCACTGGCTCAGTTTGACCCAAACACTGGTGAAATCCATATATCTCCTGAAGCATCGGCAGTAGACGTACTCGAAGAGGCCGCGCACAGAAAGCTAGAAGAGGGTGAGTTTGACTTTGAGGCTATGGCGAAAGAGCTGTTGGAGTCTGACAACCTAGCCGTAAGAGCTATTGCAGAACAACGAAGAGATGAATACTCTGACAGTAAAGATGTAAATGAAGAGATTGTAGTGGGTGTTCTTAGGGAGACACCAGAGATTGAATTCGAAAACTCTGCGCTCAACGCCATCAACAAAGACCTAAAGAATACATTTAAGCTAGAGGCGGCTGCTGCTCAGCAAGCCGTACCAATGACCCGTAGTCAATACGAACAGACTATGACTACCGTAGTTCAGTCTGCCGTAAACAACCTGCAAGAAAGGGTGCACAGCATTGGTTTAGACTTAAACGATGTGGCTGAGAGTGTGGGCGTTGACATGACTGGCGACCTTACGCTTCAGGATCTTGACAAGATCACCAATGAATACAACAGGAGGGTACCTCTTAGCGTGGAGGGCAACCTGCCAAAGAATGCGCAGCTCACTAACCCAGAACTTAGACTCAAGCTTCAGGAGGCTGGCTTGACAGACGAGAACGGCAGGCTGAATACAGCCGTGCCTACAATCCTGATGAAGCTAGACGAGCTGGGTAATGTCACCATCAACGGAAGACAATACTTCTCTGGTATTGATGCCGAACAAATGCGCTCAGGAGCTAGCCTTGATATGCTGTTGGCTAGCACGAACAAAGGGACAGCCACTAAGTTTTACAACTTAGTCAAAGAGCTAGTTGACGAGTCAGGATCAAACAACTTCTTGATACTGTACGAGGTGATGGGTGAGCAAGCAGCTCAGACCAGTGTTATATACACAGACAAGGGCATATCCAATCTGCTGGCAAAAGATGGGGCAACAAAGAGTGATAGAGACGCCCTTATAGCTGGTCTCGACGCGCTCGAAGCGGTGACTAGAAAATCCAAGAACGTAGAAGGTGGGTATATCATTTCATACAGGGAGATACTCGAAAACCCGCCCAACAAGAAAAACCCTATATCAAGAAGCCAGAAGAAGACCCACGTTGCCGCCAACAAGAAGGAGGCCGAAGCGTGGATCCGTGAACAAAACAGAAACAAAAAGGCTCAGCAGAAGAAAGCGGCGCAAGAAGATGAAATTTATCAGGCTGAATACATCGAGGTTGAGGGCCAGCCACAAAAGGCTAGCGAACCATTTAGTATGCCACCCAAGCTAAGGGAGGCAATCAAAACCCTCAAGACTGGAAAGGCTGCTGAAAAAGAACAGGCGTACAGAGAGATACTTGAGTATATCCTAAACAAAAACATAGCGTCCAAGATGACCATTGAACAGCGTGATGCTTTGAACAAGCCTCTTGCTGATTCTTATGCGGTTGACATGTCTGAGATCAGAAGCGAAAAGCTTACTGAGCAAAGCAGAGGGAACGTAGTGGCTGGAGCTGTAGGCAATCTTGTAACAAACAGCATACTTGGAGGTCAAGAGATAGACTTAGAAGACACTCAGAGGTCTCAGTATTCTTACGGAGTGGCGGTAGAGAACTCAAACTATTTTGACTTCGAAACCCCATTCAAGGCAGAGACTCTGAACTTTGATAACACCAAGATTCATGACAACAAGAGCTGGTTTAACAACCAGATTGTTGAGAACCTTATAGAAGTAGAGGCAGCACAGGACAAGAAGGAAGCAAAAGACTCCAGGTTCATGGGCATGCCAGAGACTCCATTTACCATGACGTACACGGAGGAGGTTGTAAACTCTAAGGGCACCTATTCAAACACTATACATAGACAAAAGCAATTCCAAGATGGCTGGCACTTCTGGAATTGGTGGGTGCTTCAAACAGGAAACGGACAGGTTGACAAGCTTGGAGGCTGGGGGTACATGGATGAGAATGGAGCGTTCAACAGATTGGGTAAAATCCCAAAGAAGAAAGACCGAAACACAGGGGAGATTCTTGACGTAGAGCCGCTGTTCAGAAGCAATCAGCAAAGACAGATTGACAGGAACGGCGAGGAAATATACAAGAGGATGGTGAAGACTGAGATGCTCGAAGCAGAGAACGCTCAGATCGAACAGGATTTAAAGGAAAAGACCGAAGAGTCAAACATTTCATATGGATTGCTTAGCGGCAATGCAAGTCTTGAGTACGTTACCATCAACACCTTCTTGAAGGCTGACGCTAGAAACAATTACCTGAAGTCTATGTCAGGTCTGTTTGACGTCATGACTGACTCCAACGCCATGGACCAGGGAGACCGTATTCAGTTCTCTCCCTTGATGGGTGCTGGTCCAGCTTATCAGCGGTTTGCTGACGAACAGTTTGAAGACATGCTTGATGTAGAGCTAGGGTCTTTGGAGATTGTGACTACGTTTGCAAGAGAAGATGTCTTGCAGACGGGAAAGGTTGTAAACTTCTTCAGGAACTATGCTAGGTTTAAGGATCCCAACATTGTCAACTCCATCGAGAAGACGGAGGACGGGTGGAAGCTCAGCGTAAACCTTAAGGTCAGCTCAGAAAACCAGCAGCTTGTTGATGACTTCAACTCAAAAGAAAAACCAAAGAGCAGAGAGGATGTAGAGGCTACGATTCAGTCGTTTATAGACGGGTCAACCTACGAGCCGAAAGCATCTAGGATTATGCCTCCTCGTTACTACGACCTGAAGAACGATAGAGGTGCATTCAAGGGTACCATCGACTTCTTGAACACCTGGATGGTGGACAAGTACGCTGAGATCCTGGGACTGCAAGAGCAGGTAGAAGAGAAGCGAGGCAAGAAGGTGCCTCAGTCTCAGAACTTCAAAGAGATCGAACAGCTTATGTACGGTCGTACTCGAAACGCCATGGAGCAGCTGGACCAAAAGATGCAAGCCGCCAAGGAGTTTATGGTTGCGAACGACATTACGCACACCGACTTGAGTCAGTACATGTATGCTCGCCACGCAGCCGAAAGAAACGAGCACATCGCGAAGAAGCGACCAGACTTGCTCGATGGTTCGGGTATGTCCAACGAAGTGGCGGAGGATATCCTTGCCAAGTTCGACACGAAAGAGATGAAGGAGGCAGCAGCTATGTTTGACGCTATCCTCGACGACACCCGACAGACAATGAAGGACTTCGGGCTGGAGACACAGGAGAGACTGGATGCGTGGAACGAACTGTATCAGAACTACGTTCCGCTTCAAGGCTTTGCTGATGACGAGATGGATGCAGCATCTAACCCATACCCAACAGGCGGGGCAGGCATGGCTGTATATGGTTCGAAGGTAAAGGCAGCGATTGGTCGTGAATCAGAGGCGGCTAACGTACTCGCCAACATCGTGATGCAGAACGCAGTAACTCACCAATGGGCTGAGAAGAACAGAGTACTGGAAAGCTTACACGATCTTGTCAAGAAGAACCCGATGGAGGATGTGTGGTCTATCGTAGATGCAAAGATTCCGTTGACGAAACTCAACGAGAATGGAAAGCAGGTAGCCATGACGATCATGGAGATGCAGGCTGACCCTCATACGGTGCCTGTGCGCATCAACGGTGAGCAGAAGTTCATTAGATTCCAAGACCCATACTACGCTGACGTGCTAAACGGTATGACCATGGAGCAGACCAATACGTTCTTGCGTATGATGAGAGCTCCTGTGTCGTGGTTGCGAGGTGTGTTCACACAGTGGGACCCTAACTTCTTCGTTTCCAACTTTGCTCGTGATATCGGGGGTTCGCTGTACACAGCATCTTCTGATTTAGAGACAGGCGTCATCGACAACGTAAACACCAAAGGCTTTCAAAAGAAGATGTTTGGTAACACGTTCCGTAGCTTGAACGCATTGCTTGGAGAAGCAGTAAGAGGCAAGGAACTTCCAGCAGAACTCCAGCAGTTCTACGACGAGTGGAAAGAGGACGGCGGTCAGACTGGATGGAACTACGTGAAGGACCTGAAGGAGATTGAAGCTGAGCTGGCAGTCAACGCGGACGACCTGACCCGTGGAAAGCAACTTAGAGATAAGCTGTTCTCTTCGCCTAAGAGATTCTTTGAGTTTGTCGAGGGAGTAAACGATGCATTTGAAAACAGCATACGTCTCTCGGCCTATATGACTGCTAGACAGCAGGGTGCTTCCAGACAGCAAGCGGCTGTGTTCTCTAAGAACATTACGGTAAACTTCAACAAGCAAGGTGAGGCTGGTCCAGCAATCAACACCATGTACCTCTTCTTCAATGCTGCCATTCAAGGCAACAAGAGAGTGTATGAATCCATCACGCGAGTGAAGCCACCTAAGAAGGCTGACGGAACTACAAGGCAGTGGTACGAAAGAGCTACTGGAGCTCAGAAGATCGCAGCAGGCATGGCAGGATTCAGCGGCATGCTGACGCTCCTTAACCTCGCGATGAGTGGACGTGACCCAGAGGATGACGAGTTGTGGTACAACAAGGTATCAGAGTACGACAAGCAAAGAAACATGATTATCTGTTACGGCTCCGAGCGTGACGATTTCTTGAAGATCCCTTTGCCATACGGCTTTGGTTTGTTCAACAACATGGGTCTGGCTCTGGCGGAAACATCTACAGGAAACAGAAGCACTGACAAGGCTCTCATGTTCCTCGGCACATCTGCTTTCTCAGCCTTCTCTCCAATCTCGTTTGGTGGCGATGCAGACAACCCAGGTACGTTCGTGTTGCGTTCATTTGCTCCGACCACCCTAAAACCTTTCGTTGAGCTCGCTGAGAACAGAACATACTTTGGATCTCCTGTTACGGGGGAACAACTTCCGTTCGGCACACAAGTACCCTCGTCGGAGTTGTCGTTCAGATCGCCGCAGGAAATTCAAACTTTCTTTGAATGGATGAACCAAGCCACAGGAGGTAGTCAGTTTAAGTCTGGCTGGGCTGACTTTAATCCAGATTACACCTGGTACTTGTTTGAATACTTCGTCGGCGGATCAGGGGACTTCATCCTGTCTACAGGAGAGCAAGCCAGAAACCTAGCAGAGATGTCTAAGCGTTCTATCGACAAAGCAAAGGATGCTCAGGATGTAGGGGAACTGATTAAAGCTCTTGGCTACGGATTTTCGGATGAGCAGGAAGTAAAGATTAACTACAACGATATTCCAATCGCCAAGAAGATTTACGGTGAGGCTTCTCCTTTCTACGACATCGAGGCGTTTAAGAACAACTCCATGGAGGTTGAGCAGCTGTTCAGAGAAATTAAAGAGGACAAGATTGTTCCTGAGCCAGGAAGATACAAAGGGGTGCAGGATCTTCACAAGGAATATCAAGAAACAAACAAGACCCTCAAGCAACTCAGGCAGTCGCTGAGAGAAGCAAGAGAAATAGAGGACTACATAGACAGACAGAACAGAATCTTTGATCTATACGAGGCTCAGAGAAGAGTGATGGCTAGGTATAACAAGAAATACAAAGAACTACGTGGACAAGATTAAAGACACCAAGCTAGGGGCATGGCTCAAAAGCAAGGCCCCTAACGTACTCGACACAGTTGGAGACCTCCTGCCAGACAAGGGGGGTCTCGCCATTGTAAAGAACCTGATAAAGAAAGAATCAGGAATCGACCCAGATGAGGCAAAGGCTAAGATCGACGCTGAGGTTCAATTTCAGAGAAACGTGACAGAACGTTGGCAGGCCGACATGGGCAGCGACATCAAGCTCGCAAAGCTCATCAGACCTATTATGCTTATAGTGTTAATAAGTGTATTTGTTGTTACGATGTTCTTGGACTCCCTTGATAATCAGCCTTTTAACGTGAAAGATAGTTACGTATCTTTGTTGGAAATCCTGATGCTCACTGTGTTCGGCGCATACTTCGCTGGACGAACCGTAGAAAAAACCAGAAAATGAAAGTAAGCGAATCGACAGAGTTTACTTTGGACGTCAAGACGTTGGTCTTGATTATTAGCTTCGTAGTGACAGCTGCTGGCATGTGGTTCGCCTT
>Ga0181369_1000108_pt1 | contig 22701 bp, 9 predicted proteins | sample LowvirmetaG_8_FD_130088 | JGI IMG/M metagenome (GOLD analysis project Ga0181369, IMG submission 130088) | Marine viral communities from the Subarctic Pacific Ocean - Lowphox_04 viral metaG | ecosystem: Environmental > Aquatic > Marine > Oceanic | place: Subarctic Pacific Ocean | collected 2015-11-29 | reverse complement strand
TTCTTAAGATCAGGATCTTGTATATCCTTATGATTGACTGTGATCTCAGTAGGTTTCTTCTTTACTATGTCTTTCTTTTCAAAATCCACGCCTAACGCCTTTGCTAGATTTTTGTTGGGATCCATAATAATTCCTATCACAAAAGTGAAAATATACCTTATGTATGACTCGTAGTTCTATTCAGCAGCAGATCCACCCAGTTCAACGATGTAATCTAGTACGATAGATCTCTTTGCTTCTTCTGCTGGACTTGCTGATAAATACGGGCCGAATCCAGCATCAACAATAAATCCATTATCGTGTGCTTGTTTAATTTCCGCAGTAATTCCTGCAAAGTCGTAGGTTGCCCCGTTCCAGTATTCACTATTAATTCCACCAGGCGCTCCTTGAAATGTCCATTGCACTACCATATGAATTTCACTGTCAGTGGTTGATGGGAAAATAGTTCTCCAGTTACGATTTCCCCAGAAATTACCTGCTAATCCGTCTGCTGTTCCACCACCATATCCAACATACGGTGTGAGTTTATACAGATCAGGGTTCAAATCATATGTACCTCCTGCACCCTGAATCATAGGAACTGCTTCTCCTATAATATCTAATCCTCGATCACGGTAAAACTCAAAGTAACCCGGCGCACGGGGAATTCCATAATTACCTGCTGTATCTCCAGCATTAGAGGCAGCATCTACCATGAAACCATGGATCCCAACTTCATCTCTCCAAGGAATGACTTCGTTCTCACGGAATTCTATATGTGAAGATTTACTAAAGTCTGGTATAGGGAATCTTTCCTTTGTATCCCCAGACCAACCAGAATTAGATTTCAAGACCATGGCCAGATTTCCCTTTGCTGGATCAGTCTGTGCGGTATCATGGAATGCCAACTGGTAACCATCATAGACATAGACTTGTACTGGATCGCCGGCTGCGGCCTTCGAGTCTATCCAAGGTTTCAGGAAGTTAATAAATGATTGCTGACGATCAGCAGTTGCAGCAGTCACATCCACGCTCTTTCGTTTACCTGTAGTAGTGAACACATATTCAAGTGTTGCCCCACTTGACTTCACGGTTGCTATATTTTGTTTATCACTCCAAGTTCCTAGATTTGGATCACCCGCTGACCATGATGCACTAGGTACTCCATTACCCGTGAAATTGCTAGTTCTACTACCCATTGCACCTCTTATACTAAATCTACGGAATCCTCTTTCATATTCTCTCTGTAGAGTTATTTCAGCGAGAGTTCTTATGGCATCCTGTGGATCAGCAGTGCTACCTGAAGTTACGCCTGGGTTCGTTATCTGAGTCGCGTCAGATGTCATTCTCCAGGCTTCGATTCCCTTATTCCCGACAGACAAATCTATAGAATAAAATGGTCTTCTATCTACAACAAATGACTTATATTTAGTAGACCCAAATGTAGGCCCAATATAGTTTCCGTAAGTATCTATCGCTCCAGTTACGCCATAGTTCCCTACTTCATATGTGTGTTGATATGTATCGTATGTTTGTCCTGCGGTAAAGCCAGATATGTCACCAGAAATACCAGTCTGGAAAAATTGATATGCTCCAGATTTACCCAAGTTATAGTCCCATGATCTTATGGTTGCATCTGTAATAATATTAGAAGATTTCTCCGGACCATACACATATGTCTTGGCAGTAAAGTCAAAGGTTAGAAGAATATTTCTTCTGGTTTCAAAATCACCATCATAGTCTTCTGCCAGTGTTACATCATTTAGAATGATTGGAACGTCTACCTTCTTGAATAGATCGGTGAAATTTATTCTGATATTGAAGTCAGGGGAGAACAATGGTAGAACTTGCTCCATTATTTGGAACCCGTCATCCATGTTTCTTACCATAGCATAAAGGGAGAACGTGACATTGTATGGCACTTCTGAATATGAAAATGTCGTGGTTCCATCAGAGGATGGAGTGGCCCAAGTTTGATTGAGTCTGTTTTTTACTCTACCAGAATCGTATGATATTGCCGTGATTTCAAATGACATTCTAGGTAGAGTGATCTGTACGCTAGTTTGCTCTTCGTTAATGCTACTTGGCTGATCAAGGCGCATCAAGAATTTTTCAGAGGGACCATATGCTAGGGGGACTCTAATACGATCTATCTGGTCGCCGGCTCTGTTAGTTCTTTGAATTACTATGTTATCAAACAAAGATCCAAAACCAACAACTAACTTTCTTATTGCTGCATTATAGTATGTACTAAACATTAATAGTTACCCTCCGAGAATGGATCTGTTTCGGAAAAGTCTAATATGCTTTGTTTCTCGACACCAAAAGTATTAGCATCACCGTCAGGAATATTACTAACAACATTCTCTGGAATTATAAGGTTAGTAGTATCTGAGTCTGTTAGATAGTATTCTGTTTCAGATTTATTACCTTTAACTGTTTCCGAACCATCAGTTACAAACGAACCGCTCGCACTCGACACTGTTAGTTTACTTGTTAATAGTGACCAGCCAACTACGGTTGCAGAAGCAGTTGCCTGTCCTAGTGTTGCACCCGTTAGTCCAACGGCTTGGAATACTGTTTCACCTAAGTAGTAGCCAGGTCCAGAGTTGACCGCTGTTCCTACTGTAAACTCTGTTGCGTATTCCTTCGTGTTCTGTAGTTGATCCGGACCACATACACCAGTCTGGAATTTTTCTAGTGAGTAGGTGAAGAGTTCGGCTTGAATAAGGTAGGTTTGATTCTTACCTAACTGATAGAATGGATTCTCATGCTCTACGAAGTTAATCTCAAACAGATAATTACCAAAGGGAAAGAATATAAGATCGCCTTCTCTTGGTCGATTAATATCAGTTTCTAGATTACCAATCTCATCTATAAACCTACGACGAGAAACAACCATCTCAACTTTATCTTTAATCTCTAGTCCATACTTGGCTAGAATATCACCTTCGCCTTGGAACCCGTCGACACTCTGGAGGTACATTTCAATTTCATATGTCTTGGTAAACTGACTAAGAACGTCTTCTCCGAATAAAAGATCCTTCTTCACATATTCTCTAGGAAGATATAGAACATCCATACCCATCGTTTTGATTGCTTCGATGGTTAGGTCTTCCATTAGGCTTTGTTCTGGAGCAGAACTTTTAAAGTTGAAGTATGGATTTGTTGCCATTTATTACCCTGTCATGAAGTCGATAGGAAGTTCGTATTGCCCTCTAATCTCTTCTTCTAGTCTTTCTACCTCTTGCTCTGCTTGCTGGTATATCTCTCCACCCTTGAGACTGACTCCGCCAGGTAACTGAATACCATCATACTTGAGCATGTTCATACCCCACTGCTTCTTTAACAATGCAGTGAAGTATTTCTTTAGCATTCTATCATTAAATATCTCAGTGTATAAATTTGGATTCAAAGCGGCATACGCTTCTACGACTATGAAGTCACCAACTGTTGCATCAGTAGACCAGTCCATATCGATGTGTAATTTATTTGTTACTTTACTGAATCGTAATGCCTTGTCTGGATTGAAGAAGTCGTTGATTAGACTATTGTAACGTCTGAAGATATCATAAGAAGCAAGAGGTTCTGATCCTCCACCAAACGCATTGCCTGTATTAATACCAAAGACATCATTCAATGCCCACTGATAACGAACATCAAACATGTTAGATGACGAAGATTCCATGCGGAAGATTCTCACAACCGAAACAATATCTGAACCATCAGGTCCATTTCCAGTAGGACCATCAACGGGTGGTAGATTAGATGTAGAGATGTATCGATTTGTGATATCATTAGAAGTTATTTGATGCTTGAAATAACAACGCTCAACGCCATCGAAGTGTCGTTCTGTAAAGAATTCAAGTGCTTCGTCTAAACGATCTTCTGCCTGCTGGTAATCAACATTAATTTCAACAACAGGTGCGCCCAATTTACGCATGGCGTAATCGATAATTTGCTCTCTTGATGCAAGACTACCCATATGAGAACCTCCTATGTTCTTAGGTATGTATAAGAACATAGGAGGCGCTATAGATTTAGAATATTATTATGCGGTTGGTGGTGGTGCTTGGTTAATTGTAACCTGAACCATTTCTACATCTTTCATATCCATTTGTTCTATGTAGTAACGTCTAGTGATAGGATTATTTGCCTCATCTGGGGAGGATGGTTCATAGTTAGTAAATCCAGGCATGTTTAGAGGACACGAAACTTTTGGATAATCTAGTTTACCATACTCATCATTTTCAGCAACTAACCAAGTTTGCTTCCTATCTCCACAGCCACAACCACCACAATAAGATCGTTCTGGATTTACTTTACTTTGTCTTAAATATTCACAGGGTGGTAGTTCTCCACTTCCCTGACATGAAAGAACACGAAGTTGCTTAGTTTTCCTATCGATTTTATTGTTTGATAAACCTCTTGATGCCATTGCGGCAGCAAAAGAACCTACCATACCAATTCTATCTTTTAGGGTTTTCTTTTTTACTTCCTTTGCAGGTGCAAACTTTACATCTTCTTTTTTTTTGTTCTTTTTTTTCTTTTCCGCATCAAGCCGTCGTTGGATATCTGATTCTGACATATGAACTCCATCAAATTATAAGGGCTAGTTTATTGTAAACATTTGTTGGGATAGCATTTTGTAATGCTGTTCTCAAACTATCCGGATCACTATTTTCCCATCTTACACTAGTATTTATACCCGTCAAGATTATTCTTATTTTTTCTTCACCAGAAATTCCTATCAACTGGCCAGGATTCGCATTCCCGAAAAGACACTTCAGGAATTCTACAACACTACTAGAATTTTCTGTTGTACTTTCTGTGACATGACTAAAGTCAATTTCTTTACAGTATATTGACCCACTTCTTGTTTTAAGATTACCTACTGTTGTGAAATTAGTTTCAGTAAACTTAGAGACAAATGTGATTGCTACTGTTTCTGCTAAGTTAGAAACAAAATCATCATAACCTAAATTGTCGATAGTGTTCTTCCTGAAGTTTAATTTGTTCATGTATAAAACATCTGGTATTACGGCTTCTTCAATAGACGTTGGTAAATCACTAGCGAGCATTTTTCTGTTCACTAAGGTAGGCAATATACACTCGCTTAATTGTGTATCACTTCCAATAGTATTATCTAATCCAATATATCTTATACTAGGAGTCTTTGAAATCTTAACATAACTTAATGAATTTCCTAGTAATTCAATATCAGTTAGGAATGGTTTCTTTGTTAGATCAATCTCAGATATGTTACATCTAATTGCACTAAAACTTACTATCTGTGGGAAAGTCCCTCGTATTGAAGATAAGTTATTATTGTAACTTAAATTAATATTAGTTAGATAAATTTTATCTTCATTACCAAAATCAATTTCACTTATGTTATTATAAGAAACATCTAGAGTTGTGAGATATCTCGCCGAAGATAAATCATAATTTCCTGTTATGTTATTATTACTTAAGTTAAGAGACTCAATTGCAAGAGCATTATCCAAATTAAGGCCTTGAAGATTGCTACTCCTTAGATCTAATATCCTAAGAAGAGGTAATGATACAGCCTCAAAATCTTCTTGTAGAGTAGTCCAGTTGTTACCCTGAACTGCAAATTCTCTCAGATTTGTCATTCCTTCTAGATTGACATAAGTAATCTTTCTATCAAGGGGTGGTGGAGCAACCTGCCAACCAAATTGAGGATCATTCAAACTTATACTTGTAATATCACTTGCTGGTTGATTTGTTTGTAGAACAGAACCACGAATTTCTTTTAGTGTTTCTCTTGATTTTGGAATCATGAAAGGTTCTTGTTTATCCACTCGGAAGAACAGAGGTGAACCAAATTCAATTAATATATTATCTAAGAAGGATCCAGAGGCACCAGAAACACCTTTTATGAAGTCTCTGAATGGTTCAAACTCCCAGTTATATTTCCGTAAAGAAATTTCTCTTGAGTCTGTAAATTTACCCGATGTTGGTTCCGAGTCGGTAGGGCCTCCATCAAGAGAATATAGTCCCATGACATCTGCTTGATACCCCACTTGTTGACTTGATAATGGGAAAGCAGAAACTGTGGGATCTCCACATTGCGAACCAGCCCAAATGTCATCTTGGTTTTGTCTATCTCTTCTTGCAAAAATACTGACTACATCAGGATCAGCAGCATTTGGATTATCTGACTCTTTACACTGACACACTGCTGGATCTAAGTTGACTGGAACATCAGAAAAGTCTTTGGTTAGATATGCAACCTTACCACAGTCTCTACTATTTCCATTTGTATCTGTACAAACTGTTCCCGCTCCGTGGAAGAATCCATTTAAGGCTTCACATTCTCCAAAGGACTTATTATCAACACAGTTAGTTGCAGATGTACAACAAGATCCTGTTGATACTGGCTCTGGGTATGTTGAGTCATGTTCTTCACATGTTTCACATGTGTTAATCCACTGACCAAATTGAAGTTCACAATCTTTGACCGTAAACCCTGATAAACAAGATCGCTGCTTACCAGTTCCTGCTCTATATGAAATCAAATCACCAGCACTTGTGTTGCTATAGTAAGAACCTTGTGCTACAGTATCCAGAATACAAAGACCTAATGTATCTTGAGTTTCTAATCCGCCTTCAATACAGTCAGTACACTTCTTACCACCCTCCCATTCACTTCGTATATAATCACTCGGATCAGCCGGCAACACATTCCCTGCGGCTTCGTATCTATCTTTTCTTCTTGCCATGGTTTCATAACATTGAAACTCTGTTAACATATCATGACACTCAACATTATTAATGCTTTCGCCTGGAACAAAGGAACTTATATTATTTAAATTGTCGATAACATTACATCTACCTGCAAGAAATTTGATTCCAACACCCGAAGGTAAGTTTTTTGCTAATAATTTTCCATTTACAGGCCAATTCTCAATTTCATCACAATAGAGTCCTGCGTGCCAAACACCCTTCTTATCAGCACATCCATCATATGTTGTAGCATCACATCTCCAACGAGATCGATCCGGATCATCATTATCATACCACTGACATCCACCCCACATAGTTGCCTTGCTTACATCACCATCAGTTGAACTAACGACGCCACCCTCACCGGTGCATTGACCCTCATCTGACATAAGTTCGACCCATACACTTTCTCTTGCCTTTATTCTTAAATCAAGCATATCTAAAGAGTTTAATGCATTCCTTCGAGCCTCTAATTCAACATCCGTATATTCTGGTAGTGTAACACCATTCCATGCACCTGTCGTTCCATAATATTTCATTGTGGTTGGTTTGGAACAAACCACAGAAGCGCCCTCTAGCCCGCTGGGTTCTCTTGGTATGGGTGGTTGTCTGTCTCCAATAAGTCGATCATTTATACAGTCGTAATTACCATTAGTATTACAGTCTGTTCCTTCGCCCTTCCAAGAACCACCATTGTTGACACAATCCACTTGAGTTAAAACCCCAAGACATTTTTGTGCCTTACAACATGATCCTAATTCTTGAGTATTGGGTAGTCGTTCAAATCCACATGGATTTGAACTACATCTAACTGCCAGTTCTGTTGAAATACCATCATGGTAAATACCACCTAAGTCTAGACAATAACTTTTATTGCATGTATCAAAACAACCATCATCGATACAACATGCGTGCTTTACACTGTTCGGTGTAATGCTAGAGTCTGCTTGTTTGCAAGTCTTACCCCCGAAGAATTCTGCATCAAAGTTTTCTGCATCAATACAAAATTCTTCTGTTACATTTTCAATACAACTAGAACATCTTACACATGCTCCGTGTTGATCTGAATTAAAGTTATCAAGACCGTCATTAAAACCAGAATCATCTACTGTAGGACATGAATTATTTAAACAAGATGAATTTTTCCCTCGAAACAATCCGAGTTCTCTTTTACAATCTATAAATTTTACATTATCCTCACAAACAAATTCAGTATTATCTGTGTTCAATTTACAACACGCACCTACATCAGAGGGATCGGGTTGAATTGATTTTGATCTTGTTCTAAAGTTGATTGGCATTCATATTACCTTCGCTTATAACTTATATTAGTTTTACCATTTAGTTTAGATATCACTAATTTCACTGTAGTATTTATCTGTCTAAAATCTATGTCGTTTTGTTTATTAGACTCATTGACTGCCTGTCTGTTTATATTTGATCTATAGAAAGGTGACGGATATTCAGTATTTCCGTTTCCGCCATCTTTCAAAGATGGTCCAAATACTCTACCATTCTTTCGACAAATGCTATTTGGATCTGGCTTGTATGGTGGTTTATTTGACGGTATATGATTATTAAAACCGGACGCTGAATTACTTCCACCATTTCTATGAGGATTCTTATTGGCAGGTATTCTTACTGGAGTATCGCATGAAGTTCCTGTCACAGATGGACTTCTCTTTGTACTCTTATCGAACAATAACCTGCATGTGCTTTGTATTTTATCTTCACATAATCGATTATTCGGACCCGGACACAAGTTTGTACAATTGATGCAATTACATACATCACATGAAGATGTGTTAGCAGCATCTAATAGATATTTTGGACTTCCTGTTTCTGGATCTATTATTGTTCTATCTATTCCTTCCGCGAACTGACAACCATCGCCGACAGGACAGACACCAGAGCCCGAACACCAACCACACTCCTTTGCAATTCTACTCTGATCACTATTTTCACTACATAGTCCTTCATCACCGAGACAGTCGCCGGCGAAGTCCCCTAGTTGATTGTATTCATCACATATTTCGCCACTAGAACCACTAGGTGTTATATCAAATTCGTCAGCAAAATATATTCTTTGATCTAGAGTACATGGTGCTGATTTGCAACCACCGGGATTTCTACAACATTCACCTGCATTGTATGGAATTTCATTTCCTTCTGGAGTGACGAATGGTTTAAAAGATGGTCTTCCTTTGAAGGCTGTAGCACCGGGTGGTGAAAACACTGGAGGATAGCCTGGTGGTATTGGTTTATATGGACCACCAGCAGAACCTACTGGTTTTGAAAAACCAGGCTTTCCACCATTGAAACCACAATCACTACAAGTAATTACAATGTCATCTATGTCGCATTCGCATCCTTCATTTGGATTTTCAGGATCAATCTTTTCTTCATTGTCATCACAATCAATACTCCAAGTTGCACAACAACATGCAGCAATAAAATCACCCTTAACACATCCTACATCGTCACAAGTTTGCCATGGATGCCACACTCCACCCACTGATTCTTTGCATCGATTATTTGTGTTGAAATAACTATCGGGATTACTCGGATCTATCTGCTGGCCCAACCAAATGGAAGGTTGAATAAAATGAAAACAGTTCCCCCCATCCAAACAACATGCTCCCTTAACCCAAGGCAAGTCCGGAGTTACGCTACCATTGCCGGGACTACTCACGGCCCCAAATCCTGAGAAAAAGAAACCTTCAGTATCATCTATTTCGCGATCCTCATCATCGTCATCGTCGTCGTCATCATCATCATCGTCACAACTATCAGTAGGACCACAACACTCAGGAGACTGTGGGTCATCACAACAAGGACTTCTAAATGGATGTCCAGTAGGACAATCACAACAACCAGTTAATTCACATGGACAGATACAAGGCCCTGCAATGCTACAATTAACAGAACCACATGTAGAATCTATTCCCATAAAGATTCCTTGTAACGAAGAACATTCTTGTGTAGTTAAATCCCCTACACAATTTTCGTCGCAGAAGCAACACGCTCCACGGAACTCTTGATTACCACAACAATCATCACATTCTGTATTTGGTCCCAACCATATTGTGCCAGGATTCGTCTCAGCGATCGCAAGACAAATACTTTCCAACATGATACCACGACAATTGCCATTTGCGTCGTCACAACAAGCACCTACTGGATCAGGACTACATACATTTATATCGTCACAAATACTACACACATCTTCTGTTACTGATGATGGAACAAAATATCCATTGATTAAATTACATTGTAGTAGAGTAGATGGTGTTAAACATTTAGGTGGTGCAGAAGCACTTGCTCCCTCACCATACTGAGGTTGACCTAAGCATCCTGAACATAAACCGTTGGGTGAAGGAGTTCCTTGTAGTTCAGTACAAGCGGCCGTATCTCGAACTTCAACACAACCAAATGGACATGGCGCACAGCATTTAACTGGTAAGTCGTTTCCTATATTACATTCTTCACAACTGGTTACTGTTGTTGCACCTAACGACTCACAACTATTACAACCATCTGCTATTGTTAAACAATATCCTCTATCAGCAAAACAACACTTCTGTACTGGTAAATTACATACGTCGAAATCACAGTGTGCATAGTTAAACTTTCCTTCACCACAACACACATCACAATTTCCAAGAAAACAATTTAAATATTCTGGAAAATCTGCTCCGGTAGGTATACAATCATTGCCGTCATCTCCACAGCAAGAGTGGCCAGGTGGTGGTTCATAATCACCATCATCACAAAGAATTCCTGTATTTACTACACCCTCTATTCCAGAACAACATCCACCTGTAATTCCGCCACCGCATTCTGAATCAGTTCTTCTATAGCAGGGAACTGATGACTCAAAAGATCCATTTAATCCATCACAGTATGTTTTATTTACAAAGTTAATACAACCAAGATTACTACAACATGATCCTAATTCATCTTCTTTGAATATATCAACATCCCAACCATATCCTGTTTGTGTTGCAAACCAAGTGCCACCATTATCAATTGTTACAAGGTTTACTATATCAACACCGTTTGTGAAAATTGGTGTTCCAGCAAATTTTATATTTTCTGGGAATTTGATATTATTTGGCCCGCCATCAATAATGAGAGTGACGTTTTTCATTTCACCAAATTCATTACCATCATTACTACCAAGAGATATTCCAGCCCGCTGTTCATATGACCAAGTAATACCTGAGATATCAATAGGTGCAGAAACATTAAAAACGTCGGTATTAGTAATATCGAGTTCTACTCTACCGCTAATAGATCCACTTATTAACGAATCACATTCTGAAACTGTACTGGTACAACAACCACCATACGGATTGTCTTCTACTGTACCTGCATCCTGACACGAACAAACTGAATCACATGAAATTTTCCAGTTCCATGCAGTGCCGTTCGACGAAACGAATCCACAACCAGGCATTACAACTAAACGAATCTTACCATACCACGGACTGCTTTCATTTTGAGATTCAAAATAATCTTCTTCTATACGAATACAATAACTATGTGTTTTTTCGCCCAAGTCAGAGTCTGGATCTGTGCAGAATGGTTTACCTCTAAAGAACTTACCTTCTAGACTATCGTCAGATACACAGTTCGTATCAAAAATTACTGCTTGTTCGCTGGGGTAATCAACGGCAGGTGCGCCCGTAGATCCACTCCACACTTGAGGATGGATACCCGCCGAATAACCTTCATTTAAATTTTGATATGGTGTATTGAAACCTATTATATCTCGACGATAATCGGTGTTACCATAACCTTCTCCATTATTATTTTCTCCAGAAACAAGTAGAAGGTTACCTTCTAGTGGATTTTCAAAGTTTACCTCAGAAGCACCATATAAAGGTTTACGAATTATTTCCGTATCTTGATCGTCGTCTACCTTTGTTCGTAGAACTACAAGTCGATCTGGAACACTCAAAAATCTAACACTCATACAGAGATAACCAAAACGTTTTCCGTTTTCTTCTGGTGGACTAAAGCGAACTAGATTTTTTACATCAAGAATATATTCTTTTAATTCATCTCCCCCATCACTCACCACGATCAATTCACAGAAGTCAGCACTATACTCATCGCCAAGATTAGTAGTAGCATTTCTGAACTTGACATTTATTGTATTATCAGTTCCAGTGGGATTTGATACACCAGAATTATCATAAAAACTACCAGAGCCGCCTTGTGCTTTATAGCGAGGAGATAGGAATAGGAACTCACCTGTGCTACCTGAATCTACATAACCCGTTGTTATTCCTAATGGAGAGGAGATGGAAATCGTATCTTCGTCGAACTCAATGCCAAGATCAACGGCAGCAGTTAGTCCTCTGAATTGAAAAGTTGCTCCGCTTGGATTTGGACCAGCAGTGGTGGTTTGTTTGAAGATTTGACCAGATGGATTGCCGACTGAATCACCGAGTGCAGTCACTCCTTCAACATAAGCATTCTGTCCAGAAATACCAGCAACATAAACCACACTCTCATCAGACAGTGTTAGTTTGATTCTTTCTTCACCATTGGATGGATCAATTTCAGACCACTTATAACGTAAAACATAAGGAGCATCTGGTCCAGTTACACCAATAGGACCAGTGTCACCAGTATTACCAGTGGCACCGATTGCTTTAATTCCCTCTGGTCCCGAAGGTCCAGTTATAGATTGAAACGTAGTGTAAGCCATATGATCCTCTTATTATATATCAGACTCAGGGAAATCTTACTCTCCATCTAGCCCGACCGTTAATGAATGCATTTTCGTTATTTGCATTACTAAAGAATTCTTTAACAGGTCTGGAATTACCAGATGTTATTTCTACCGCGTTTGAGAACGAACTAAAGTATAATTTTTCGCTATTGGTCTCGCCGAATGGAAAGTCTGGTAATACATTTGGAATATACTCTGGTCCTACCTCGGTGGCCTCCTCGCGGAATCTTATGAATTGATCTCCATCCTTATCATTCGTCGTGTTGTTAATATTCTCAAGAGTATAATTTGCTTTAAAGTCTTGTGCTTCATCATTGTTACTGAATATTAGTTCTATTCGCCATTCTTCGGGAATACCTAGATTCTCCGGAATATATCTGAAGTTTATTTTTTCAATTGACAATTGGTTCCTAAATAGCGAACCCGCTCCATAGGTATCTTGACAGCAAGGACACTGAGAACCCTGAGGACTTAATCCTCCACACGCAAGACCTTCAAAACCCTCTGTATAGGGGTTAGTCTCACAGGATCCCGCGGCACATTCCTGACAACCAATTGCGTCGGAATCAGTTACGTTTCCACTAACTACTGGAGGACTAATACTCCAGGCCCTATCGCATAGGTTGAGTCCACTAGTATTACATTGATCTTCGGGAACCATAATACATTCTGATCCATTGTCGAAACAGCAGTTAACTAAAGAAGGCGAACCACATCCGTTACACACATCACACACTTCAGAATCTACACTGGCACTTCCGTTAACATTGGTGTTGGTTCCAACCATATCTCTAACACCACATCCACTTAATATTGAGGCGGTGCAATTACCTTCCTCAACAACACGACATCTCTTGGTTCCAAATTGATCTACATTGTAGCAGCAATTTACTAGTGTTGGATCTTTAGGATCACCACATGTGTCACAGTTACTGCCAGTTAGAGTCCAAGATGGGTTGGTTGATACATCTGAGTGTAAGGTGTTCAAGCAGTGATACTCTCCTACTGGATATGCACACTGCCATTCGGCTTCCTCACTTGACTTGTAACAACAGTGACCCCAGCCAGACTGAGTTGAACAATCAAAATCGTCACATGTAGTATCCTCTACACCCGCATATGTAGTTGAACTTCCAATCACATTGAGAGACTGAGGGAAGCATACTGCACGGTTTGGATCTTCAAAGCAATTAAACGCTCCAGTTCCATCTGTTGCTGGTATTCCCTGACAACAAATTGGTGCTAGATCAGTAGAGAAGTTACATGGATTTTCTCCTACACATGATCCATCTAGAGTCCAGTTCTCAATACTAATGTTACCACCGCCTGTAAGAATTGTTCCGTCCTCTGGTAATACGTTATCCTCACAACTTTCAATTGAGAAGGCGGGCGGGGACTTACAGAATCTACCAGTTGGGTTTACTGCACTACAATCAACACCCTTTGTCCATGAGATTTTGATCAGACCACCCACGCCGGCGATCCCGTCGGTTGCACCACCACACTCTGCTTCGATTGTTTGTGATGTTACGGCTTCTGCTAGTGAAGGATCGCCACTAGTGTTTAGAACCTGATAACAGCAACCTGTTGGATTTGAATTACAAGATTCAGGCCCTTCGTCTGGTCCTTCTTCCCATGCACCTCCACACTGATTTTGACATGTATAACTATGAACCGAATCTGTACAGCAGTTACCGAGTGCATCGGATCCGCAATCGCATGTTAAGTTGCCGTTTGGACATGGATTATCTGTTTGTATCCATACTCCACCACAGTCTGTAAGTCTCTTTTCGGTACAATCTCCATCACAGCACTGACCGAATGGACATGGGTTGTCTGATGGATCACATGACTCTGCGGGGAAGAGTGAGGAGTCTTCACTACACGTTGTCTCTTGTGTGCAGTTTCCAGTTGAGCAATCCCAGCAAGAGACTAAAGGTTGATTGAATGGTTCAACAAGATCTGCAAAGCCACCACACTCAGTACAACTATCTCCTCTACAGAATACTCTGTTCTGACAGTTTGTGATCAACAGACCTCTCTGCTCATGTTGCTGAATACCGGCGGGAGTTTGATTAATAGTCGTTTCGATTCTATCCTTTGGAGTTCCTGTTTTCGGTTGTAGATTATCTTCACAACCATCATTTAAACAAAGACCTAAATTGTTGTCTGTTGTTCCAATCAAAGATTGGTTTTCATTTGCTGGATTGTTGATACCATATAGCAATGAAGTATATCTTGAGTTGTCAAACTCTGATGGCCAGTCAGACTGTCCCGCGATACATGGAATGGTTTGGTTGCAGATAACAGGAACGAACTCAAACGCCAGTCCGCCAGGTAGTGGCGCTAGTGGTTGTATCAAAGTTTGATAGGTTGCCTTAGCAGAGTAATCAACATACTGAAGATTCTCGAAGTCACGATCTTCATCAAAGTCGTTACAACCCTCTCCTACCAGATTAGATGACCGTAGTTCATCTATCAAGGATCTGCACTTGGTAGAAGACTCTTCGAATGTTTCCCTATCTAAATCAGAATAAGTTCCAATATTAGAATTACTTACATTAGACCACTCAATGTTTGTAGCCTCTCCTCCACAGAAAGGATTGTCTAGGTTAACAGAGTTACCACACTCATTATAGTAAACACTCTCTAAATAACTCTTGTATAGATCAGCACAAGTATCGTTCCACTCACCACCACTCTTGCAACAATTTACTGTATCATCTCGAACGGATGTAGTGTATGCACAGAAAGAGTTTAAACATGGTTCACATGTGAATACAGTTGGTCTTCCATTCGTCGATTTTTCCCAGTTCGCTTGTTGGCCGTTCCATATGCGAATTGGTGAATTGCATTCTGGACCCACAGAATTACATGGGTAATTCCAATCTGTATTGGAAGGCCAGTTTGTGGTACTACACGTTGTGCTATCTAGCGTGTTGAGTATATCTATAGTTTCTGTCTGAATTGATTTTCCACAAAGAGCATCATTATTTGCTGATAAGCAATCGTCTATCACAGTATCAAAACTAGATTTTGCTTGACCACAAACATTATCATCAGCACAGGAATAATCTTTTCCATAAAGTGAATCTTGATTACAATAGGCTCTGAGTGTTGGTGCTGCAATCGCAGTGGGGGATAGAATGTTTCTATCTGTATTACACTCCATTGCCTTATCATGTCCGAGACAATAACCCTGAACAAGAATACCTGTATCTACATCTACTGCATCGGCACGAATATCATAGTCTGGTGTTGTATCATTCTTACCTGTGACATTCAATTTGTCGTAGTTGGCGAGATCATTAGGAACACCATCAATGTCCACGGTTCCTGCATAGTAATATAGTTGCTTGGATAAACCATTTGCACATGAATCTGGACCTCCGACTTCAGTTGCTTTATATGATAAAACTCCTGCTCTTGCACAGTTTAAAGTTTCAACTTGAACTGGGCCGTCTGGATTACAGGGATTGTCAACACAACTAGCATTTTGGTTGTCTCCAGAATAAATGCCAGGTGGTTCAGATAAAATACAGTCATATTCATTTACCACACTACATTCTTTATTGGTACAACACTGTCCAGTTTCTAGTGGATCGGAGCATGTGTATGTTGGTAGTTCATATGGTCCTGTATTTTGGTTACTTAAGATCACAGAACATCCAGCGGCAAAAACTCCCACAAACTTTTCACCATCATCATTTTCTTGACCAACGGTTGGTAGACCACTTTCGTCTGCTCCGTTTTCTAGTAATAATCTTCTAACAACAACGGCTCTCTTTTTCAGATTTGGTTCCCCGACATTGGACATCTGAGTTTGTAAAACAAAACCCGACTCATTCACAAAGAAGAAATCAGTATCGTTTGCTCTCGTCGAAGTCCAGTATGGAACATCGTTTACTGTGTCTCCGATAAGAATATTAGAGTGAATACGATTCTTCAACACAATGAAAGCCATCTCATTTAGACTTGGAATATAATAATTTCCTTGGTTAGAGAAACCTGGCACATTTAATGACCTTGCATAAGGTATCGCTTCTGTTTTTTCATCATGTGTTACGTTTTCATAATTTGTGTAGTATGTGTTGTGTAATCCATCGGATAGTCTATCACATCCGAAAGCACCACTTATATCATCTAAGTTAACAAAAGTCCCTAGAAGTTTGATGTCAGGCTCTCCCTCTTCTGCTTCAAAAATTTCTTTTATCCACAAAGCCCACTTCTTGAATCCGGGGGGTTGGTTTTCACCTTCTTGTGTACAGTTGCAATTTAGAACTGTACCACAAACATCACATCCTGCATCTTGAGTCCATTGACAATTAGAAGGACATAGAGTCTGTACTATTCGATCGTTACATGTGCCATCAGAACAACAACACGCTCCTGTTGGTATGCTTCTACCTGCACAACAATCTACCTCACTGCATTGAGTTCCAGCACCCATGTGAATTCCACCTAAATCACGACACTCTAGTGGTAGAACGTCAGACACTTGAGATGTATCAGGAAGGCAGCAACATCCTCGTGTTAATTCTTCACAACCATCTTCACCATCAATAATAAATCCTTCACAAGTTTTTTCATCATTAAACAAACCACCGAGTTCAACACATATATCTTGATTGGAAGTAACTTGTCCTTCAATTCCGAGACAGCAACAACCTAAACCTTCACATGGACCGGGACACGTAAAATCTTCACATAATAGATTTGGAAAAAATTTACCACCGATATCACTACATTTGGTTAAAGAAAATCTAAAGCAAGAATTATTTACACAACATGAACCGAGTGTTCCATCACATGGATCTGCATTGCAGGAAATTTGATTGAAGAAAGAACCTGAGCAGTTTTGTGAAAGAACATAATCATTACATTCTTCACCACAACAGGCTCCTATTTTAAGTGTTCCATCAAACGTAGTATCATAATCTCTACCAGCGATGAAGCACTGCCAAGTTTCACCATTGTTGAAAGTGATGCAGTTTACAATGTCAGTGCTGGTTGTACTGAAAGTGGGCCCCACTGGACTGAACTTGAACTTGTTTTCATTGAACGGGTTTTGGTTTTTCGCTAGTCCACCATTTTTAATTATGAATGTTGTATTTACTGTTTCACCAAAAGTCACATCGTCTGTTGTTACAGGTTCAAAACCTTGAACATTTACAATAGCATCTGTAATTTCAAAATCCGCTTGACCAACAATATAATGATTGTTTGTGATTGTTGTATCTACAGTTATTGATTCCCCGTTTTCTGGATCATAACGTTTGATTAATTCTTTAAAGTCTCCAAGAACTGCCTGGAGAGAACCTTCTTCGGCACTAAGGCCTTCTGCAAAGAAAGTATCATCTGCACCTCGAATAAAAGTAGTTCCCGCATAGTGTAAGAGTTCACCTGTCTTACCAACAACTTGTGATAATAGACCAGAACCAAATGGAGCGTTTAACTCAATGTTGTTTGGGGTTTCATTGATATTAATATCGGGACTGGTTCTAAAAGATCGGAAAAATGCAGTATCGCCTTCTGAGTTTTTGAAGATCTGAGCCCCACCACCCAACTGCTGAACGTAAAAGTTTGGCGTTCCTACTGAACCGTTGCTACCTGCTGTTTTTCCAGCAATAGGTCCAAGCGATGCGGTAGATCCGTCAGCGTTGACAAGAACTCTACTATTACAATCTATGATTCCAGCAGTCCAACCAACTATAGCATATCCAGTTGGTCCTGTGGCTCCAATTGATCCAGTAGGACCAATTGGACCAGTTGGTCCTGTTGATCCTAAAGGTGCTTGTGGTCCTCTCGGTCCACTTGGTCCCATGATTGTAGAGATAGTAGAGGAATTAGTCATGCTTTAACTCACGATAGTCTTAATATGTAGGAAAGAATATATCTATACCCGAACTAGATTTTAATGGAACACCATACCACACGGTTCTTTTTTTATTGTCTTTTTTACCAAGACTATAGAATTGATAAACATCAATACCTGAAGTTAAAACTGGATTTAGTTTGTAAGGGAATATCCAGTTTTCTGGCCACACCACCCCACAAGTTTTTCCATCAGTTCTAGGTCTACTACTTCCACCCTTAATTGCAAGAGTAAACGAAGTTGCTCTACCACTTCCAAAGTATTGTTCAAATGTATCAGCAGTTGCCGTAACATCATTGATTTTAATGAAAGGAGCCGATACTCCGAGAGGAGTCGAAGCCGAGGGAACTTGAGAAATATACAATTGATTAACATCAATATACCAAGTGTTTCCCCAAGGTCCAGATGGTCCGTGTGGATCTTCTTGAACATATCTTGTACCGAGGTGTAGGCCTGGATCTACATTAAATTCTATGATTCGTGTTGAATCATTTATAGATCCACCACTGACCTCAGTTATGCCAAATCTAAAACCAACTTCCCTGTACTTACGACATATTGCATTTATTGAGTTACTTTCAGGTCTATAATTAAAACCTGTTGCACCCCGAACAAGAGGAGTGGCTTCCGCACTGTTACCAGCAGTTCCACTCATAAAGGCTATTTGATTTTTCTTTGCTGGTGTGACACCTACGATTTGTTTATAGTTTATATACTCAACAAAAATGTCATCTTCTATTTGAGTAACAGCAATACCACCAGTTCCTTTGATGGTTTTAAGATCCATTGTCCCGATGTAACAATTATCAATGTTGCCTTTAACGAGTTCACTTGCACCACAAATTCCTATATCTTCAACGAATAATTTATATACAAAATTACCAACAGGGCCTATTGATATATCTTCTCCACCGTCACCACCACCAATACTACCGGGACCACCACCTCCACCGTTATTTCCTTCACCTTCGACATTGGGAGAAAAAACATTAGCACCATTAGTATAAAATGTTTTAATATCTAAAGTACCGTCTTCACTAAAATCACTAATTATGACTTCAGAAACAGAAGCACCGGTAGAACCAATTCCACCAGTAGGCCCAGTGGGCCCTGCTGGACCGGGTGCGCCATTAGGGCCGAACCCACCTGTATCACCAGTGGGTCCAACGGGCCCGAAGTTATATCCTGTTATGCTGTTTGCCATTTATCGCCTCAAGTTACGATTTTAAGAACACCACTATCGTTATACACAGATCCAACTTCCAGTCCACTGGTACTAGTAGGTAGTCCAGTTAGACTGAGAGTTTTTAGACTCAACTGATTAAGCAGGGAAGTGTAACTTGAGTCTCCCACGCGGATGATCCAATTTACAGTAACGTAAGGAGGGAGGTTTGTTAGATACTGATATGTTTCTTCATTAAACCCACGATTGATGGTTCCTGTATTATCTCCGATATCATCCATTTCTAATTTAGCATAACCACCCTCTTGATTTAAACCTGCCACTTCTTCTGTATCTACTGGCGCACCCATAATAAATTTATTTCTTAGATCAGGAGTCAGTGCTGATTCTAGCGTGACTAAAGTTATTGCTCGATCAACTGAAGGAGGTAGATTTCCATTAATTACGTTAACTGTTTTTGTTACATCAAATCCATCAATAGTTGGTGTAGTAGTTATTGTTGCATCTTGAGATCCAGATGCAGGACCACGAACGTTTTCATTTCTTGTTACATTAAGGAAACCAAAGTGTTCAACTAAAGCCTTCTGACCACTTGTTTCAATTATTCTTGCCTTTATATTATCACCTTGCTCTATGATAGTTCCATTTGGAATATTACCTGCAAACGTGACTACCTCTCTAAATCCATATCTCTTCTGAACTGCTGTAGAGAAGTTTGGATAAGTCGTCACACTGATGGGACCACCATCACAAAGAGCCCAACCAGATGGAATACTGGAGGTGTCTCCAACAAAGGCATGAATTGAACCTACTGGGTTTACTGCACTCATGTAGATTGCAGTATCTCCACCCAGATAATTACCAACGTAGTTCTTAACTAATCCTCTTTCTTGAGTTATTCCAGAGCCGTCTTGAATTGAAGGCAACCGCACTACGACAGATTTGAGAACTTTTCCAGCATCGTTAGGTGGAACACTATCTAATACACCAGCAGTTTCTCCGCTTAAGAAGAATACCTCATCTCCTGTTGATCCATAGATTGTGTTGTTCCGTATAAATTGTGTTGTTTCAACATCACCTCCAACAACAAAAGTAAACACACTTGCACTTGATGTTGAACTAACTATACCACAAACTTCTGCGTTTGCTGGAGTGTTTGCTTGGGCTAGAGTGTATCCATTTGAACCAACATCAAAACGAATGACATTACCAGCGGTGAACCCGTGGTTTGTTTGAACAATCGGTCCTATTTCTAAGTTAGAACCTACCTGTGTTACTTCTCCAGCAATAGGAGTTCCTGATATATTTGAACTTGAATTATTACAATTACTCATTAGGCGTCAACTCCTGTGTTGTATTCTGCTTTTGCTGCGTATTCTATTCTTATATCATCAAGAGTCACGGCACCGTCCTGTAAGAACAAGTTAAATCCTTTTTCTGAATTAGAGGCTGCTGAAACTTGTTTTCCTTTGCCGATAACACTTCTTGTAGCATTATCAAAACCCTTTGTTCCAGAAGTCTTATTAAGATCTTTACCTGCACTCGCATTGAATGCCATATCTTTAACACCAGTTGGAGAGAAAATATCAATTATGGTTGGTGGAATTCTCATTTCATCAGAGAGACTAAACTGCATGTTACCACTTGTATTCATCGTCACTGAAGGACTTCCATCTTTGGGAATGTTGGTTCCTGTGATCATAGTGTTTTTACCAAGATAATCATTTTTGGTATAACTAGTTTGATAGAATTTGTTTGCTCTACTTCTCTCTTTTGTCCTGTCTGATGGCACTGGGTTTGTAACAACGAAACCAGAATCCATTTGGAACTTTGCTAGGTATAGATCATCATTGTATGCAACGTCAGCGGCTCCAGTGTTACCTGTTATTCCATTATATCGATATGGTAATAAAGAGAAGATCGCATAACTATCATTTGGATTTGTTGTTGCTCCTGCTGGAAGATTTTTTGGCTTAAACGATAATGCGTATCTGGTATATCCCGTAGCACCATCGATGTAAATTAAATTTAATTTTTGAGTGCTTATATCCCCAACAGGAGCGCCGTTCCAGAATTGTTGATATTCTGCTGCAATAAATCCTGTTACTCCAGTTGCACCTTTCGCATAGAACGAAACTGTTACTGGAACTCCAGCGTATGTGTTTGCGTCCTCGATAATATTGCCGTAGAAAATATTATCTCCGAACGTAAAACCACTAGAACCAGTTTGACCTGATCTAAGCACAGAATAATACTCAGGGTTTCCTAGAACTTCAGCCTGACCGAATGAGAACTTCTCTCTCTTGATTGAGAAATCCTTGTCATAAGATCCGGTGAGTGTGCTTTTTCTAATCCAGCGATCAGCAAAGTAAGTATCATCTGTTCCAATATGTGCAGCATCAACTCCGATACCTCTTTGCCAGATATCGAATGCGCCATTATCTAATTGATTTTTTGCAGACCCTGATGTAGTTGAATTAACATATCCACCACCTGCTACAATCGGAGCAGTAAACGCCTGTGATGAACTCTGTGTATTATCGAAGTTATTGTCGCTGGGTGTAGCATAACCCGCTGCGAATCTAGTGTTGAAGAAGAATATCTTAACTCCCAACACAATTGCAGATGGAGACAAGAAATCTCTCGTTGGATTGTTACTTGTTAAACCAAACTGACCAACATTACTATTGTTTTGGTTCATGTATAATAGAGGATCATCTCCTGCTTGTCTATCTGTATGAATTGTATCTCTGAATGTATCAGTGTCTTTTGACATTCCGTATAGAAGTAATTCATAACCACCAGAAACTTCATTGACAATCAAACCGAAAACTCTAGTCTTGTTTGACTCATTTAGTTTTTCATATCCACCGCCCTGTTCTTCGAGGGCTACAATATCACCGATTTCAAATCCAGATCCAGCAATTGTTGTGCGGACGGAAACTCCATCTCCGGATCCACCACCACCACCAGCACCACCTACTGAATTGATTACTTGTCCACGATAGTTCAGCAATACGCCTCTGTCTGGAGATAGACCAACGAATACTGGCTTCGAGACATGTCCCTCGGTTGATGGTTCAGTAAGCGTAATGTTACCGGGAGTTGTTGGAGATAAGAAGTAAGGACAACCAACCGAAAGGATGTTTGTGTCATCAGTTACACTAGTAA
>Ga0181369_1000106_pt1 | contig 22868 bp, 30 predicted proteins | sample LowvirmetaG_8_FD_130088 | JGI IMG/M metagenome (GOLD analysis project Ga0181369, IMG submission 130088) | Marine viral communities from the Subarctic Pacific Ocean - Lowphox_04 viral metaG | ecosystem: Environmental > Aquatic > Marine > Oceanic | place: Subarctic Pacific Ocean | collected... | reverse complement strand
GACCACAGCCTTACTCAACTGCGTAATGGCGAAGTGAGTATCAAGCGTACACAGTCAGCCATGTTCGGCCCACTTGCACGAAGAAAGGTTATTGCATGGAACAAAGCGATGGAGTTGTTAGCGTGAAATTAACACTGAAAGAACTTAATGATATTGTAACTGATGCACAGATGGAAGCGGAAGAAATCATGCGTAACAAGATAGTGAAGTATATCAACAAAGGTTACACGACCAACGGGATATTGTTCATGCTTGGTGAGTTCAATCTTGTTACAGGTCGCAAACATGAGAGTGAGGTTGAGATAGATGGCTACAAAGATGGTGAAACTATCCAAGTTATGAAAATGTCCGAGGCGACATCTAAGGTAATACAATCAATACAATCGGGGGATAACGATGTGGATAGCGACGAATAAAGGATGGTTGAGTATCGTAAAGCACAGGAATAAAGAGCATACATTATTGGTGCGAGCGAGAAATAAAAATCACATTGAAAGTATTTTTGAAGATGCAGAAGTGTATGAAGATGCAAATGCAGACTACCCATACAGGGCAGACATAGACAACTATGTTGTAGGTACTGTCATCGGTGACTTACTGATGGGTATAAACTATGACAACTTCAAAGCGAGCGTAGATGATTACCATTACCACCATGCGTTAGTAGGAGTATGGCAAGAGATGTATCAGTACGGTAAACAATACAGACCGGAATAAATAATATATAAACCAACAAAGAAATGAGGATTGAGAAACATGAAAAAAACATATACAGTAAGAGTCACCTATGTAGGTGAAATAGAAGCAGAAGATAAAGATGAACTAGAAGAGAAGTTATGGGTGGTACACAAATTGTTTGGCGCACCATACGAGGACTACTTGTTCGAGGCAGAAGAGGTAGACATACAGGAGGACTAGACATGAATAGAATGACAGATAGACTTAGAGATTTAGTACACAGTATACTTTGTGAGGGTATAGACCAACCATCGTTATATGAAAACTTGACTGCCACTAACTGCGGTATGGGAATATGGACTGTAGAAGAAGTAGACTTCTGTATTGAATGGATGCAGAAAAAGTTGGGGGTGTAAGTATGAACATATTTGTATTAGATGAAAACCCTGTTACTGCGGCTAAGTACATGGATGATGTTAGACTACCTAAGATGTGCGTAGAAAGCGCACAAATGATGGCCGCTAGTTTGCGTAGACATGGTGCTACTGATGAACAGATGCCACTTACTAAACCTAAATGGATAACTGCTCTTGACAATACCGATACTATGTGGTTTGTTCCTACGCCATACAAGGGTGGCTACAAACACCACCCATGCACAGTATGGGCTGGCGACAGTCGTGCTAATTTTCAGTGGTTGGCTCGCCATGCTCAAGCACTACTAACTGAATACTCAAATCGTTTCGATAAAGTACACGCTTGTAGCGCACCTATTCACATCATGTCCTGTATAGACTACATCATTCCCGAAGGTGGATTGACACAGTTTGCATTGGCTATGCCCGATGAATACAGACCCGAACCAATTGACGATGAGATTGTATACCATGCTTATCCTAAATTTGCAGTTCAAGCCTACAGGTCTTACTACAAGTCTAAGCAATACAGTAAGCGCGGCGTAAGATATGTCCGAGCCGATGTTCCTACTTGGTGGGAGGTGACGGCGTGAGTGATGAGTGTCCGGGTTGCTTAGGCATCGAGGGTGAGTATGATGACATGTGCCACGAATGCAAGATGGAGATAGATGGAATAATCGCTGATAGATATTTGATAGCGAGAGGTAGATTATGATGGAAGAGGAAACAGAAATAGTCACTACAGATGTAGATGGCGATATGAGAAACTATGAGATAAAGTTAGACGGTGAGTTCCATACTGTAGTAATGGAAATATCCATTTGGGATTATGGAATCAACTGTCCGACATGTGGAAAAAATAACAATAAAAATAAAATGTATTTGTTAAGTAACGGGCAGTATCTTTACAAAGGGGTGTGCTGTGGCATGTTCGGACTGTGTGAGGTCAAAGGTGAGGACAATGAATTGGCAACCAACAACTGAAATGATAACTTGGGGAAATGAACATTTGGCGGCTATACCCGTTGATGGTGTATGGTCACCGGAGGGTAGCGGAGTACAATATAGAAAGATGGGTGAGAAAACTTTTGCACTTATGTTTATGTACAATCATCCCGAATGTGAAGTCCACCATGAAAGATATAGAGAATTGATGTCAGCCTGTGGGTATGAGGTTCAAGAAGGAGATGGAGTCCAAAAGATTACTCCACCACTCGACCCTATGGAAAGAATGCAACAAGAGTTTGAGATGAAACAAGAGCAAGCGAGAGGATGGTTATGTCCTTCTTGCGAGTACCCTCTTGCTAACTGTGAGTTAGATGAAAGAACTGATACATTTGTAGAAACAATAGATGCAGAACTTACCGGAGGTGACAGCACTGAAATAGAAATTTGGAGTTGTAACATCAAGTGTACTCAATGTAATGAAGAGATTAAAATGAATCCCGATGATTACCACTTGCTCGCAGGTGATGAGTATTACATGCGTTGGCGTGTTGATGATAGTCACCAATTCATGGCTCTTACAAGAGGACAGATGAAAGAGATGCAAGACGCAGGTGTACTGAATGGAGAAGTTCTTGGAAGTATCTACGAAGATAAGAAAGTGCCACCGTGGATGTGGGGCATATATGCTATCAAGAGAAACTTAACTAAGAGTGAAGAAGATGAGTAGTTTTGAAAGAAATTATTGGGAAGATGATTCTAAAGTAAAAAAGTGGGCTTCCGGTAAAGGGAAGGTTAGGCTTGCTTGGGTAAAATGGGCAGGTCGTTATTGGATAGACTTGCGAATACTTAGGCGTGAAGAGGATGGGTACACCCATACTAAAGAAGGAATAAGACTTACACCGGAACAGGTTAGAACCATGCTTCCTATTCTTAACGAATTACTACAAGACATTGACGATAAGATAGAAGAAGAAGAGAGGCATGACGACAAAGATATATCACCTTAATTGGTATCATCCTAATAGAGTATGGATATTCAATGATGGGGCGTTAAAGGGAGAACCATTGTATTACGGCTTCGATAGAGTAATTGGTAAATTACTTGAGAAGTTGGGTGCGATACTGTATCGTAAAGCCCTCCATAAAGGATGTAAACTGATTTTGTCCGAAAAGCAAAAACCTAATACTTTCAAATTTAATTTAATATCTGTAGATAATACTGGTGCTAAGTACGGTAATGACGAACTTGGTAAGGGATGGATTGAGAGTGAAGCCTTGATAGGTACACCCGATGTTCTTTATGTTGGAGTTGGGGTGGATTAGTGTTACTTAGTAGAGCGATAGTATTAGTTTCAAAGATGCCTAAGTTAGATGTTAAAGACATCACTAAGGAAGAGGCATACGAACTATGGGAGTTCTTGGATGAAGAAAGAAAACTACCGATAACAAAAACAAGACTGAAAATAAACTTAGCGAAAGAGTGCGGTGTATTCGTAGAACAATTAGATGCAGTAGCCAATGGTGCTTCTCTAGCAGAAGTGCTGATAATGGAATCGTCGGACAGCAAAACAAGTAAATTAAAACTAAAAGAAATTAAGAGTATAATTCAATCGGTGACAAGTGATGAAGAGTGGATAATACCATTCTGTCACTCGATGGATATTACAGAAGCCGAGTTTGTTTGGCGTTGGGTTTTGAATGAGCGTTGGCGTTCACTTAGATACCGAATGAGAAAGTGGGCTAAAATTAATTCTAAAATTAATGATGACCTAGTTAGTACATTCGAGATGTTAGATGTTATATTCGGATTGAGAGATAAGCAACAGGTAGAGCGACCTGTCACAGATTTCAAACGGTTACAAGCATGGAACGGTATAGACATACCCGACAAGTATTGGTTTGTCAATGATTGTGGTACGCTGATGTTCTTAGAGAACGGTGTTGCTAGAAATAGAAATGGTGAGATAAATCGAGAGTATACACCACAAGTGCAGGAAGTTGATACTTGTTGGTGTTGGGTGGATGTGTTAGGTATAACAAGACTACACTCTACCGAACAAGATATACCGTTTTCAAAGTACAAAGAGCCTATGGATATTTCATGGCATGAGGCCAACAAGATTCTTTACAATTACCCAAAGGGTGGTTTCTTAATTCTTAATGATAATCATTATCACTTATACACTAAAGGAACTAATGCTTTGATAGTTCAAGCCTTGACTGTTAGACAGATAAAAAACACAGGGTACGAATTTATTTTAGGTGTTAAAGATGGTATAGATGTTATTGATGTAGACAAAATGGTGGTAGAAATCTTACCGTTTGAGTTAGAGAGTGCGTTGAAAAGAAACAAAGTTCCTGTACAGAATTCACACACTAATCATGATATTCCGTTTGTAGTTATCGAAGTAGCGTACTCATGGCGAGCAGAAGATGGGTGGGGGTGGCGTTATATTACTACACTAGATGACGCATCCATCAATGAGATTGACGAGTATACTACTTACATATCCATGGTAGGTGTAGACAATGAGTGACACACTAAAGAACATAGGGTTAGGTATTTTACTTTCTAAGATACGCTTTTCAGTATCAGTATCAAAGGTGCATTTCGGCTTCGGGTTTAGAGTTGATAAGTACATACAGTTAGACATTCAAGATAACAATACAAAGGCAATTGTAAAACTATGGTGCGATGAGAATAATTTAACACTTAAATATCGTACTAAAAGTCATGCAGACATACTCAAGTGGTTGAGTGTAATAGAACCATACGCTGAATTGTTACACGATAAGAAAGGTTACAACCGTATGTTGTGGGTAATTGATAATCCTATACCTAGAGCAAACCCATCCACACCCACAAATGTATTCTATGATTGGGTCGAAAAATGGGATGATTTAGAAAATGATATATAAACCAACAAAGAAATGGAGGTTGATGAAGATGAATTGGAACGAATTACTACGACCTACCAAACCGGTAGAGATAGTAGGTAACAATGTCTTTGTCGAAGATTTCCTTGAATGGGAAAAAACGGGTGAGTACCCATCAGCCATACTTATACTCGGTCCTCCGGGTACAGGTAAATCTAGTGCGGCGAATGCGATAACACACACAATGTTAGGACAATGGAATAATGATATGAATGTTCTATGGACTAACGCAAGCGACGATAGGGGTATTGGGCATGTCCGACAGGAGATTAAACAATTCTGTCGGCTTAGTGGTATCAATGCGGCACGAAAGGTAGTAGTACTTGATGAGGCTGATGGGCTTACTCCCCAATCCCAAGATGCACTAAGGGGCATCATGGAAAAATATGCTCACAGGGTTTTGTTCGTCTTGACAGCAAACTATCCCGAAAAAATCAAACCTGCTATACAAAGCAGATGTAAGATATATCAGTTCACTCCTGTCACTCCGAAGGAAGGTGCTAGACATCTTCTAAGAGCGACAGAATCATGTGGCGCACCTGTTGAATGGGAACAAGCCTATGAAGATGTAGTAGAACACTTTAACGGTGACTTGAGGGCGGCTGTGAACTTTCTTGAAAGCAGACCAAAAAATCAAGAGTTATCTTTTATTAAAACCACCGAGGCGTGGTGGGATGACTTCAAGTTACATGATAATTACAATTCTCTTAGAGAGAAACTTAACGAAAACATGGAGACCGCAGGTAGCCGTGTATATTTTATGAATAAATTTCACCAATACATTAGAGGGTACTTTGACAAAGACCCGGACACTGTATTCGCTATCATGTCCGTTTGGGGTGACATGATGGAGAAAGTACATGAATGGCCGGGAAGTGACAATGCTTTCGTGGATGTGTTGGTGGCAAGACTAAAGAAACAAATAGGTGAAATGAAATGAGTTGGAAAGAAGAAGATGAATATATAGACGAAGAAAACAATACAGGTTTTGGGGAAAAGAAATCAAGCGATGGTTTCCCTGTGCCTATTGCTCAAAGAATGGTAGCATACGCTGAAAGGACAGGAAAGAATATTGAAGAAGTCAAACAGATGTACTTAGATTACATAAAGAAAGAGTACGGTGTTGAGGATTATACACAAGAAGATATAGATATTCTAATTGATTGGGCTGAACAAGTTTTTGTGCAAACAAGAAAACAAACAGCAAGTACATCGGGAACATCTACATGGGTAGGTTGTTTCGTAGGTGTAGCAGATAGAACAAAAGATAGGCTTACAAATATTGTAAATGCTAATGTAAAACTATTCAAAGAGAATCGTGCCGAAGCGATTGGTACAGGTAGAGTAGGTGTATATGAGAAAGACGGTGGTTTGTGGTCAGTTCGTAACAAAGACGGCTTACAACCACTTGATGAATCAGCAGACAGTGAACCACAACATGGTATCAAAGTCGGTGATGAATATGTATGTTTACTCACTCGTAAAGGTATGCCATCACCATCAACAAGGATGGGTAGATACGCTTACTTCTTAGGTGGTGAAGAAGGTGACTTCGTAAAGAACAGTAACATAGCAGTATGGAAGGTAGACTTAACTGATGATAACAATACTATGAACATAGACATCGGTAGACCGTGTAAGATACCTGTAATACCACCAAGAGAAGATGCTAACGATTTCTTCAAAACCGTGTTGGGTACATACTCTAACTTTGAAATTAATTATTCGGATGACTTTGTACCGGAAGAAGTAAGACCATTACTTCAACCTGTAAGTTATTGGACTAACGAAGAGTTCCACGATATGTATGTTAGACTTGATGACATTGAAGATGTCTTTGAGAGTAAGAAAGAGAAAACTAACATCGGTGGTAGAAGTGTCACATACGGGCCACTAATCATTACAAAGGGTACAATCAACAGCATGAATACCGAGCCTAGAGACAGCGAGTATGACCCGGAGGGCTTCAATTACTTCATGTCACTTAGTAGCATGAACGGTGATGTAGACTGTTGGATACCCGGTGCTGTCGGTATTATGACTAATCCATTCCAAGCACATTGGGGAGAGCAAGCGTTTGACTATGCTGAAAACTCTACAGTGTTTATCTTTGGTCGTCTAGGTATGAAAGACCGTGATGGTTTGCTAAGTCCTAAGATTACAGTCATGGGTATCTATGGTCACCCACGCAGATGCAGAAAGAGAGCAAGCGGTGGGAATACAGGAGTTGGACAATTTGACTAAATATCTTTTAGGTTTTAAAGAACCAAGAAGTAATTTTGTTGCTAGAATTGTTAATAGTGAAAATAAAGCGATGACATGTTTAGAGGTTCTAAGTTTAATTGATAAAAAAGTATTTAGAAACGCCTCTCGTAAGAATGTAAGTGCTTGTTTAAGTGAAGCAGTAAAGAAAAAACTTTTGAGGAAAATACCAATACAAGAGTACAATTCACAATCTAGGTTTAGATACGCACCTTATGTGGGTGTAGTAAATCCTAATTATTACTCTAAACCTATACCTCAAAACTTCACTAAAAATGAAGATAAGGTATTAGATATAGTGAAAAAACAAGTTGGGAATGCTATTGATAAATGTCCTAAAGGAATAAATGTAAAAGTAAATATTTCAAATGAATCAGTTGAAGTGACATATTTTGTTAAAAGGAGTGATGAATAATGGCGGGATTTGGACAGACAGTAAAGTTACAGCAAGAGATTGAAAAGGTCGTAGATGAGGTTGGGGTGCAGAAGCCCAACAACGACCCGTATGCATCATTAAGAGCCGAGCAAGAATCCATGAGTCACATAATTAAGACTCATAGTTTTGCAGGTATCTTTGGTTTCGATGGTACAGGTAAGTCAGCGATTGTACTTGATGCATTTGATAAAGATGAAACTAAAATAAATGATTCAGTGTTACATGCAGTAGATTTTGATAATGGTGTAGGTATGCTAAACTCCGCTATCTATGACAACCCTAATGTTGTTTCATGGAATCCATGGAAGATGGGTAGTAAAGACAGGACAGCATACGATTATCCCGGTACACATCAGCGTGTTATGGACATTATGAAATACATCATCAGCGAAGTAGAAAAGGGCGTTCCGGTATGGGGCGTACTTGTAAGTGGACTTGATTCATGGCTTGAGATATGTACCAACAACATGCGTATCATTGACTTAGGATTGGCTAAGGATGGTATTGATGCGGCAGACAATCGTGGTGCAGGTGAAGCAAAGCGTGTAGAGCGACAATCCGATTGGGCTATCCGTAATACTCGGTTTCACCAACTAACAAAATTAAGTCGTGATTTAGTTAGACTCGGTGTTCGTGTCTATTGGGAAACTCACATGCGTTCAACTAACTTCTCTTACAAAGACGATGCGCCTGTTGTATGGCAACCGGAGTGGGAGAAAAAGACTAACAACTACTTACCTACATTGATTCGTATGGATGCTACTAATGAGTATAACGATGAGGATGAATTAGTATCTACTACATACACCGCTACATATACTAAGTGTAAAACTAATCCATCTCTTGTCAATCAAACTAAGACAGTTATGGTAACTACTACAGGAGAAGAACCGAAGTGGTACGGTCTACCCGACCTCTACGACGGTACTCTATGATACTCTTATGAGGTGGGTTTAGTGAGTAATAAGTGTAAAGTTTTTTCATTCGACCACAAGGAAGTTTTTTTGTTTTCTTCCCACACTTCCCCACTCAAGAGGTGATTCTATGGCACATGTAAAGTCAATGAGTGATACCGCTAAGAAATATATAGACATCATCATGAGTGATGGCGAAGTTCGTAATGCTTTCCAAATACTCGATGAGTTGTATGAAAATAAGTCTCACAGTGCTAATAGATACATACCAACGAAAAGTGAACTACACGAATACCTAAGTAAGAACTATTCAAGTGAAACTCGTAGAGAAAGACACCCTTTAGCATTACCCGAGATGAGAAATAAAACTACACCTGTCACATATTATTGGAGGGATTTGGATGACAAAAATAACAGTTAAAAGAAAAGAGTTCATGTCTTTCCTTACATCATTTGGTAAAGGAATACCGGACTTGAGAATAAACTGTGCCGGTGGTCGTCTTACTGTAGAAGTAGCATACGCATGGTATTATTTGAGAAAGCAGTTCGTAACCGATGTTAATGAAGAAGGAGTATTACACATCGCTGATTTAGAGAAAGTACTTTTATTCTTAAAGTCAAGCAACCAAGATGAAATTACATTGAGGCAAACTCAAGAAACCAAACCATTGTATCTTGAGGGTGGTGGAAACAAACTACAACTACCAAGTACAGACGATATAGAGTCAGCATCAAAGACTGTGGTGATTAGAAAACTAATCAAGGAATCACAAGAGAGTGGATGGTCAAGTTTCGGTCATGCCTCTCTTAGCACACACGCTTCACTTGCTACTAAGGATTTGATTTCTCTTGCAGGTATGCGGGGTTTAGTATCAAAGGATACCCAATTCAAACTACGCATACACTGTGGCGAGAATGAGATGGGTATAATAGCAGGTAAGGCCGTGAGTGGTCGTTTATTCACTACGCTTCCTGTATGGGATAGTGATGGTCCTGCGGCTACGGTAGAGTCTTACTTTAGTGAGAAGTTACCTATGTGTCTACAATTCCTTGACGACGAAGATGCTCGAATGCACATGGGTAAAAGCACCTGTGTAATTTTTGAGCAAGATAATACTTTACTTATGATTGTAGATGAGAGTGATGACTGATGATTATTGATTGGTTCACCGATGACCCTTATGACCCTCCCGTTATCTACGAGAGAACTAGAGGTGCAGACGGTGTACTACATGAAAGATACATTATGGATGGAGATGATGATTATGTTGTGCCTTTTTGTTGGGTAGCAGAAAACGCACCTAATTGGGTGATGAATAGATTGAAAGGTCACCATGCTAAGATTCATCATAATATTAAGGCTAAAAGTATTAATGGTAAAGATTTGGTAAAGGTAACAGTACAACACCCAAACACGCTATGGGAGATAAAAGACAAATGCCCTAAGTGGACTTACGAGGCTGATGTCAATTACAAAGACCAAATATTACTTACTAATTATCCCGATAAGATACCGGAGTTCAAACCTCGCATTTGGTACTTTGACCTTGAGTGGGATACTGAAAATCAAACTACTACAGTCATGGCTGTATCGGATAACTTTAGTGAACACCCTGTTGTATTCGCATGGAGTGAAGAATCAATCCGTGATACTATCACTAAAACTGAATGGATAGATAGATATGATGGATATGAACTTAGGACTTATCCTAATGCACACAAGATGCACGAGGCTTTCTTAGATTATCTTGATGAATGCAACCCCGATATGTTAGTAGCACACGCTATTGCTTGGGCTGACTTACCACATCTGTACCATCAGTTGGGTGCGTTAAGAGAAAGACTGTCGCCTGTCAATAGATTGATTGCACCAAACAAAAAGACCGGTGCATACAGAACTACGGCACAACCCATCAAGGGTAGACTCATATTCGATACTGCGGCACAGTGGACAGACGGTAGTGGCTTTGAGGGTATATGGCAGAAGTCCGGTAGAGGACAGGCTCAATCTCGAAAGTTAGATTGGTTCGCTACTGAATTAGGGTTCGGTGGGAAATTAACTAATGAGATAGAAGGCATGACAGTACACAATGGTTGGAAAGAATACTATGATGACTTTGTAGATTATTGTCTTGTAGATACCACTCTCTTGCGTGACTGTGATGAGAAACTAAATTGTATTTCATATCACATAGCCATGCAACAATTAGCCGGAGTATCATTTGATAGTACTCACAAAGTGACACGATACTTTAGAGGATTGATGGGTAGGCGTACAGACTTGAAAGCACCATCTTCCTACAAAGAACAAAGACCCGAATTACAAGCCGCATGGGTTATGCCTCCTGTAGCGGGCAGACACGAAGGGGTGGCATTGGTAGACTTTGCTTCTCTATATCCTAATATCATACTCTCCGCTAATCTTTGTTACACAACATTGACTGATTCGCCGGGCGAGAATATTTTAACTATTAAAGTACCACCAAAGTATGACGATAAAACAGGTAGTGCGATACCGGGTACAGGGGGTACTTTCCATTGGAAACAAGATGAGATGGGATTGTTACCTTCTGTCGTCAAAGATATGTTAGACCTAAGAAAAAAATACAAATCTCTCATGCGTGAGGCTGATAATGCTGATACTAAACTTGGGTATAACATGCTACAAATGGCTGTGAAAGTTGCGGTCAATGCCATCTATGGTATGACAGGAAGTAAAGTAGTAGCAGGTCAATGGAGTAGTTATCCTATCGCTCAATGTATCACATACTTAGGTAGAGAATCAATTACTATGCTAACTGAAAAGAGTGCGGAAAAGGGATTCATACCGTTAGCAGGACATACAGATTCAGCATACATCAAAGTTCCATTCGATAAAGCAGAAGAGATTGCAGGGTATCTTACAGATGTAGCGCAGAACGAAATGAATCTAAAATATCTCGATGTAGAATTAGAAGCGTACTTTGACTATTGGGTTACTGCGGCTACAAAGAATAGAAACTTTGGAATTAAAGTATGGCCCAAAGAAGATGCAGGTCAAATGAAAGTGACAGGCTTTGAAGTGAAAGCATCTAATGCTACTCCCATCTGTAAGACTGTACAAAAGACAGCGTTCACTATGATTGCTACAGGTAAGGATGAAGATGATGTATGGGATAAAGTAAGACCTATAGTAAAATCAGTATACAATGGCGATGTATCTATCGAAGATGTAAGCGCATACGGGCGTTTGTCTAAACGCTTAGATGAGTATGATAAGGTGGTACCTAACCCCGCTAAGGCGGCAAGATATTCTAATCAGTATCTTGATACTGACTTTGGTAAAGGTGAAGGTATCAAATGGGTTTTCATCGAAGGTGTACCGGAAGGACAACCACCATGTAATGTGATAGCGTATGAGGATGAGTCACAACTTGATGGTTATGAGATAGATTGGAACACTGCTGTAGAGAAGTGGATTACTAAGAAACTGAAACTTGTCTATGAAACCCTTGATTGGGATTTAAATAGATTAACCGAGAGGCGGATACCTAAGAAATATTGGTGATAATATGAAGTGTAAAACCCCTATGAGATGTAGACCGGAATTTGAAGGTAAAGTTCACTGTAAAAGATGTGCAAAGGAAGCGAAGGTTGAGGCTGAATTATTTTTAGATTTAATTGATTGAGGTGATAAGATGAGTAAACATGAAGATGAAGTATGTAAGAAGATACAAGCAAGAGCCGAAGTAGGTAAAGCCAAGTATGGTGTGACTATGGAAAGAACAGACTTAAACATTGTAGAATGGCTTACACATTTACAGGAAGAACTGATGGATGCTTGCGTCTATACGGAAAGACTCATCGAAGATTACAAGAAGTATGCTAACAAGAAGGAGATTATAGATTTACTAAGGGAGTTGAATGAGTGAGATACAATCCCAATGGTGATGATAGTCGCCCTAAGATAGAAGATTACCTAAAAGAAACAGGTAATGTAGAACAGGCTGAATCCTACAAGCGTAGTACATACGCATGGAATCCTAGCCTACAAGATGGTTCTATTCTAAGGGTAACTAAGTCAAGCATTGGTACATTCGGTTGGTGTCCACAACAATACTACCTTGAGAAGTTCAAGGGATTGCGTGGGGAAACAGTAGACCATCACATAAGAGGACTCAATGTTCACGATATGATGGAATGGTTTTGGGCTAACTTCACTAGAGAGCAAGAAGATTCAGTGTTAAATTTAATTCATGAAGGACAGGAAAGGGAAGCGATGAAATTGTTTTTCAGTGTTGTTCCTGCCCCTCCATCACCTTATGAGTTCGGTGAAGATGAACAAATAGAACAATGGTTGCGTTGGCAGTTCTTACGATTGAAAAGCACTGACGGTAGGTATTGGCGACCTGTTGGTATAGAAGCCAACATACAGTCTACACGCTTTGTAACGGTAGACGGTGAACAGATACCCATTCACATGAACGGATTTATTGATACACTGTTTGCTACAGGAGAAGGCGGCTTTGCATTGATGGAGTTAAAGACAGGTAAATACAATAAGTATAAAGTTAATTCAATGAGAAAAGAAATGGCATTTTACAAAATGATGCTAGACCATAGCCCACATGAAGAGTTCTTACCTATCACACATTGGGGATGGGAGTTTCCCGGTGGTGGTATTAACGGTGGTGTCGGACCGACTATCTATTATGAAGATGTAAGAAAAGTTGGCGCAACAGAAAAAGATTTACTTAAATTAGTAAAAGCCCACATAGATATGGAGTTTCCACCTACTCCATTCATGGGGAGATTGAAAGAGGGTATTCCATTAGAAGAACAAAAACTAAAGTGTAATTGGTGTGATTATCAAGAGCATTGTGAGTTTTGGTCACTAACGGATGAAGTATTAGACAAAATAGAGGTATGAAAATGGAAGCAAATATATTATTGATGGAAGCAGTATTGAATGAATATGTAGGAGTACTTAATGTAAGTGTTAAAGTAAACCTATCAAGAGGACTAAGAAGTTCATCTTGGCAAGTGAGGACTATGCGCCAAACTACCCTTGATGAATTTGGAATGGATATAGACGAATCTATGGTGGTAAAACACCCAAAGGAAATTATTTTTGACATCCATCCTACTTTACTTGACGCTGAAAATATTGTTGGAACATACAAAGAGTTGAAGGAAGAAGTGGATAAACAAATTTACTCGATGAGGTGATTTTATCCCATTCGTGCCAATAGACTTCCCAAGGGAAGTACTCGAATTACCAAGTAATGGTGCTAGAGGTTGGCGTAGAATAGTTCATGATGCAAATGAGTTAGAAAAATATTGGCGTGGTAAGAACGGTAGTGGTAATGTATACTTTACCGCTTATGGTTATACTAAGACTAAACCACCCAAACATCATAGAGTAGACTACAACACTCCTTTGATACATCACTTTGTGATGGACTTCGATTGTAAAGATTTCAAAAGCGGTGGAGAAGATGTCGAGTTTGAGAAACCACATGAAGAAGTAAAACGATTACACAAGATGCTACTGGAAGATAACATCTTACATTATGTATGGTTTAGTGGTGGTGGATTTCATGTATGGATACCCATAGATGAAACACTCAATCCGAAGAATGGTAATGAGTTATCGAGAATAAAGCATTCGGGTAGAGTGCTTGTGAATACATGGGAGAAGAAGATAGGTACTCTACGATGTAACGACCCTACTGTAGCATTTGATACAAGCGGTATGATACGCATACCTAATTCTTACAATGCAAGGAGAGAGTGTTGGTCTATACCGTTAGACAGCGACGATTTATTGAATGGTGACTTTGATTATTACATGGATATGGCACAGGAAAGTCAATCGGGTTACAAACCGTTAGGAGAAAATAAATTACAATTTAAAGTAATACAAAGTAAGTTAATGACTATGCATGACATCAAACCTATTGAGATACCAACTGTGTATTTAGATGACATAGTTATACTTCCGTGTTTGTCACAAGCGGCATTGGGTGGGGGTAACCCTACCCATCGTGCAAGATTCCATTTGGCTTCTTACTTAGCAGATAGATTTCGTATGTTCTTCCCTGCTTGGAAAATATCTAACGAAGAAAAAGAAAAACATGTAAAAATTATATCTAAATTTTGTGCAGGACAAAATTGGGTTGATTACAAGAGTGAAGTTACAGAACACCAAGTTGCTAGTATAGTGATGGCAGGTTACCCTCACGCTACATGTACTACTTTGTATGATGAAGGATTCTGTATTGGGAAATGTAAATTTTATGATGGAAGTGGAGATTGGAATGAGTAATATATTTGATAAGTATTTTGAAAAACAACACACAATTCACGCATCTAAGTGTGTAAATTGTGGTAAAGGAATGAAAGCAGTTAATAAAAAAAGAAGAGGTAAAGCACTTAACTTGTGCTTCACATGTGTAAATGATAAGGATAATTTACCGGAGAAATTCTTTTGTAAAGGTGTATCTAAAAGCACAGGTAAACGCTGTAAGAAATTAACTTTAGATGATTATTGCGCCCAACACAAAAAACAAGGTGAAAGTAATGGTAAAGATTGATTTAATTATTGATAGTAACGAAAGAGGTATTCTTTGTGAGGCTGTCGAAAGAAGGGCTAAAAGTGCAGGTATGACTGTGATTAGACAGTCATTGGTAGTAGGTGATTACAAACTAGGTGGTGCATTAATAGAAGCCAAGAGTGTAACAGACTTCTACCAATCTATGTTTAATGGACATCTACAAAGACAATTAGATAATATGGATGCTAATTATGAAAGATTCTTTCTTGTAGTGCATGGGGATATAAGTAAACATGCTAGATTCATAAGAGAACAATTCAATGCTAATATTCCCATATCCAAACTACAAGAAACATTTACCGGTTTTATGGCAAGAATAATGGCTGACTTCGATTGCCAAGTATTCTATACTAATACTACAAGCGAAGCGGCACAATTCATAGTCAAGTTACATGATAAGTTGCATAAACCCGCTAGTAAACATGGGGCGCAAACAATTCGTAGAGTAGGTAGTAATGATTTACGCTTAGACATTATCATGACTATACCGGGTATAGGTCGTGAAATGGCAGAAAGGATACTTGAAAAGTGCGGTAGTATAGAAGAGATGTGCTTCCCCGAATCGTTAAAACAGATTAAAGGGCTTGGCGAAGTTAGAAGAAATTTAATTATTAAAGTATTAACAAGTGAAGAAGCGGTAAGACAAGAAAGAAAGGTGAGGCGAAGTAAATGATATATAAACCAATAAAGAAATGTAGGGTGATAGAATGAACTATAAAAATTATCAAGCGGTTAAAAAATTCGACACATTAGAAGCGTATCTACATCATTTTTCTCAAACTTCAATGAAAAATGAGATACCGGGTTTGTTATCATTCTTTTTCATACAAGGACAATCATTACTTCCTTATGTGAGAATACCTACAGGAGATACACACCTAGACCCAAGAGTACATGTATTTTGGATTCAACCTTCAAGGACAGGTAAATCTGTTGCATGGAACTTTATTGGAGATGTGATGAAGAATGCTGACCTAGATTATGAGTTATATTCTACAGGTACAGATGCGGGGCTGATAGGTTCTAACAAACCTGTGCTTGATGAGAACAATAAACCCACAGGTGAAACTGAAAAAGTACATGGTCTTTTATCGGGTAAAAAGGGATTAAATGTGGATGAAGGTTCTATCATTCTAAATCCCGGTAAACACTCTCAAGAAACTGTACTCTATTTGCAAACTGCTTGTAACGCTGTAGGAAGCGGTGGTAATATATTGACTAAACCTATGAAGGGTGATATAATTAAGTGTGAATCTATGGTATCACTTTGGATTACCACATATCCACCGAAGGGTGTAAAGGAATATGTACTTACTAAAGGTATATTTCAGCGTGTATTACTTTATTGGTCACATTGGGATATGGATATGCGACAAGAGGTAAGTAATACTAGACTTGCAACCTTTTGGAAAAAACCAATTGAGACGGATTTAACTAAGGATGACTTATATGATTATTTCAAAGACACTGAAAAAAGAGTAAGAGATAGACTACTAAACTTTGCAGAATTAACATTTACACAATGGACAGAAATGAATCGTGAAGAACAAGAAGAGATAGCCCAACAATACATGTGGGATATGTTTAGTGCCGATGATGATTATGAAACTGCGTTGTATCAAGCAAGCGATGAAGTATTTGATTTGTTGAGAAACATGTCAGCAAGTATGTCCGAAATTGTAGCATCTTTTACACCTGCTATTGAAAACTATTTGGCAATTATATCACTTCACATGGCTGTATTAGATAAAAAATGGGTTATTACAGCACAGCATGTAGACATGGCGTTTGATATACTTTTAGACTTATTTAAAAACCTAATATCATGGTTAGAAGATTCTGTTGAAATTGGCGGTAACAAAGGTAAGGAAGGTAAAATTCAAGAAGATATAATCAAAGTGTATAATGATTGTACGGGATACGAAATCGAAGGCCACGGAGATGGTTGGAGAAGAAAACAATCTATGGCTCAATTATACATGAATCTTACAGGCGTGTCTAAACCTACCGTAGAGCGTCACTTTAAAGATAACATTCTAGGTATAATGAATAAAAAGATAAGTGGTAAAAGAGTTTATTTCCGATTAAAGGGTGCGAATAAACATGAGTGATATATTAGCGTTAGATATTGAAACAAGTAATTTCTCTTGGGAGATAGGAGGTTGGGATAAAACAGCATCGTTTGACCCAACTGTAGTAGCCACATGGGATGGTCAAGATGGTACAGTTTACTGTAACAAAAGTTTGGATATAGATGCTACAGTAAAAGCGTTACATCCTAGAACACTTGGTGAAGATTTAGCAAAGCATGTAGAGAAAGGTGGAGTAATCATAGGTCATAATATCAAAGGATTCGATTTACCTGTATTAAGAGATGCCTTAGATTGTTGGACAGCCGGTGATTTGTTAGGTAAGAGTGAAAGTATTATTGATACTAAGCATCTTGTACAAAGGGCGGCGGTAACTGTTGGTAAAGTAGATACATCTTTAGGAATATTAATAAAGACCACTTTAGAGGACAATAAGTTAATGAACAGTGAAGATGCACCTATCGCATGGAGAGCAGGGCAGTATGACGATGTTGCTAAATACTGCTTAAGCGATGCACAACTTACATTCGATTTGTATAATTTTGGAAAAAGTGAGGGTTATATTAATTCGAGAAATTTAGAGACAGGCGAGATAAATAAAATAGAGGTTGATTGGTAATGGCAGAAATAGATAACGGTAAAAGTAAAGCACAGATACACAACATAAGGGCGGCAAAGGTAGTATCGGAAACGGTAAAGTCTACACTCGGCCCTATGGGTATGGACAAACTAATGTTAGACGGTGGTGGTAATGTCATTGTCACTAATGATGGGGCGACCATCTTGCGTGAACTTGATGTATCTCATCCGGGTGGTAAGATGATTGTAGAAGTTGCAAAGACACAAGAGAGTTTGTGTTATGATGGTACTACAAGCACAGTCATATTAGCCGGTCAATTATTGGCTAACAGCGAGGCATTGTTTGAGCGTGGATTACACCCAAATGTAATATGTCGTGGTTATCATGAAGCAACTCAAATGGCCGTAAATTATCTTAAGACTGAAATTTCTCAATCAAGTAAGAAAAGAGATGTATTAGTTTCAGTAGCAAAGACCGCTATCACAGGTAAGACATTAGAGAATGCGATAGATACTGTGGCTGAACTGTGTGTATCAGCAGTAGAAGCCGCCGGTGATGCTGAAAGCGTAAAGGTGGTGTCATTCCCCGGTGGGTCACTCGATGACTCTTATCTGTATAACGGTGTTATAGTAAACAAAGACTATGTGTTAGACGGAGAAGATGATTATACAGATGTACTACTAATCAATACAGGACTCGAAAATGAAAAAAGTGACGACAATGTACAAGTACAACTTGATGCTAAGTCATATCAAACTTATAAGGCATCCGGTAAAACAAATCTTATTTCTCTTGCGAAGAACATAGTAGATGTATTACCTAACGGTGGTGTAGTGTTTGTTCGTGATAAGGTCAATGACCATGTATGTGCTTATCTTAAGAAGAATAATATTATGGTAGTTAGACATACACCGGAATCTACTCTAAAGGCACTATCAAAGATTACCGATAGTGTAGTGTGTCAAACACCCGAAGAAGTAGAGTCGGCAAGTAAAGCGACTGTATCAAGGCAGAAACATAATGATGTTTGGTATCTGTTTGTATCTAGTGATAACAAACATAGTGAAGCGTCATTAGTTCTTCGTGGTGCAACAAGTCATACACTTGATGAAGTAGAAAGAGGATTCGATGATGCGCTTGGTGTAGTATCTTTAGTGTTAAAGAATAACAACTTTGTCGTGGGCGGTGGTATAGCCTATGCTCGTATGGCGGCACATTTGCGACAACATGCGGCTCAAATAGGGGGTAGGGCGCAGATGGCAATAGAAGCCTTTGCTGATGCTCTTGAGGTAATCCCTGCTACCATATCCGAGAATGCCGGACATGACCCACTAGATACTATACTTGCTATGCGACATGAAATACTGCGTGGTAATACTGAATATGGACCGGATGTAGAAGATGGTGGAGTTGTAGACTTAGCATCAAAGGGTGTCTTTGAGCCTACTGAACTTGTCCGTCAAGCAGTATTGAGTGCGAGTGAAGTCACTAACTCTATTCTAAGAATAGATGACATAGTAGCAAGAAGGCCGTTGGAGTAAGCATGGGTCGTCTACTTGATAGGTTAAAGGTCAAGTGTAGAGCCTGTAGCCACAGGCATATCGCACGAAGATTATCGGCTCGTTATCTTGACGATGATAGAGAAAGAACTACTTTACTTCAATGTCGTAAGTGCGGTCATTTTTGGCAAGACTCGGCCATGAAATAAAATAACAGTGAAAGTATTATGAGAATAATTTATAATACTATTTTTCGATTAGCCCTATTTGTTTTTTACTCACCAATCTCCTTAAGTGTGGTATGTCATACCCTAAGTTATGGCCGGAGAAACCATAATAGAAGAGGGCGAGGGAATGAAGATTCCTAATATTGAAAAAGAAGACGATAGATTATCTTTATTTGAAAAATTACATGAAATAGCAGAATTACATCAAAACCAATATGAAGAAGATTGTATCGGTATTGTTGAGCAATTTGTTAATTTACATTTAAAAGAAGAAAGTTATACTTCCTTTGAAGCAGATGCTATATTAGAAGTTATGAATATACTATCTAAAATGAACTCACTGTAAGCGAACAAAGGTTGGGCTATTACCACCTACAGTACACACGAATCTACCGTATCCACTTGCGGCTATAGTAGCACCTGCGAAAGTAGCAGTGTCACCTGTATCTTGATTCTTTATCTCTACTACATAACCCGCAGGGAATGCACCCGAAGTTGATACAGCACATGTACCACTTCTTGTGGCTAAGATGAGTATGTTAGCATCTGCTGATGAAATTGTAAGTGATGTTACGGCTGTAGTCAATACTCTATCAAATACCGAGCGAGTGTATCTTGCGGCATCTACTCCACTAAAATAAAGAACATTCTTTTGTAAGTCACCGGCTGTAGTGCTTGCTATCTGTGCGCCATAGCCCATCCACATACCACCTAATCTAGTTGATGTGAAATTACCTGCACCTATTCCAGTATGGAAAGCGTCTAAATCTGTATGTGAATCTATTGCATCAGTAGCACCAACTGCACCTATTACAACAGGTGTAAAGTAAACAGGTGAAGGTCTAACAAATATTCTTTTATCATTTACCTCAGTTATATTTACATTTAAATCTCCACCACTACCACTGTGAATCACTCTTAAGATACACAAAACTACGCTTTGGTCATTAGTAGAGGCGGATGGGGCATTCAAGAAAGCATGCGGTGTTACAGGGTACAAGTTAGTACTTACCGTACTCGCTGTTCCCATCTCCATCTTTACATGATTTGTACCGGAATCCGCACATAGATACACAGTAACTAATGCTTCTTGACCGCTAGATAATGCTGTATTACTACCTTCGGTATTCGCTTGAGTAATCGTGTATGTAGCACTACTACCTACACCACCGGCAAATGAATAAACTAGACCATCTAGTACAGCAAGACCACCTTTAACAGTAAAAGTATTATTACCTGTTCTTTCACATATACCCGGTAGATTCTCCGGTTGTATTCTAGCAGTAGCACCTTTAGCGGTATCTTCTTCTAATATGATACCGTTGTTATGTACCCCTTCAAGTAGATTAGTTAGAGTCGGTGAAGTAATATGGTCACCATCTGCTAAACCATCCACCGGTTGCGCTGTTCCGCTAAGCGTCATGTTATGATTTGTATGCCCCGATAATGGATTTCCTGTCATTATATCACCTCTAAACTTATTTCAATTTTAACTTCGTTTTGTGTTGTTTTGATTAATGGTCTTGTATTGTATCTTGCTATACAAGAGAATACACCGTTTGAATCTTTACTTAGTAAGACTACTTCTTTTATTGTATCTGTAAATGCATCTGCAATCGGTAGACTTGCCTCTACCAATAAAGTAGTATCATCTACTATAGTAACTATAGGTGTTAAAGTAATAGCAGGTCTTCCTGCACCCCCATCATCATTAGTAGCAGGTGTACCATCAAATCCTAATACTAATGTATTAATTGAAGATTGTAATGTATTAAGTAATGTAGATTTTATTCTAGTTGATACGGGCATTATAATCACCTTCTATTTCTTGTGTTTTGTTCATACCAATAGGTAAACCACTCTTCCCTATTTGGCCTCTTGTGTTGTTACCTTTAACACCACCTATAAGGAAAGCAGTTGTAGATACTATTCTTTCACTAACCCTTACTACAGTTTTTATTTGTATTCTTCCAAACATAGTAATATTTTCTTTTAGGTTTTGAATAAAAGAATTTGGATTGGTTTCATTACTCTCCATACTTATTCCCTCATTTATTCCTTGTAATATACCCTCTAGTCCAGTATCAATTGTTAAAAGAACTAAATCAGCACTCCTTCTCAAAGGATGATGCACTACCTCGGTAACTACATGTTGAGTACCACCATAATCAATTGCCATGCCGGGTCTTAAATCATTTAAATTAACATGACCTTGACTCGTTATCGAGCCGCTTTCTAAAGAATTAGCACGAAGTATTTGCCTACCAACTCTTCTAGCGGCCATAGTAGTGTTTACAGTTGCATCAAAGATTGGCTGTCCTTCTATTACCTCACCATTTACTCCGCTTTGTCTATCAGTATCATCCAGTGTTACAATTACAGAATCATTCAAAGCAAGGGGTTTACCTTGAATTGTAATTCTGTTAGGTATGTTTGCTACTTTGTCACTAGATTGAGAGCCAGTTTTCATATTTGGGTCTACATAAATATTCGATTCGCTAAAACTTATCGGCACATAAATCATATTACCAAATCTATCTAACATAGTCATTCTTGTATCATGTCTACCTAAGAATCTTAGAGCCGTCATAATATTTATTTTATTGAAATCTTTTGCTACAAATCGTGTGGAGTGTTTTCTATCTTCACTTTTCTTACTATTCACTTTTGATATATTGAAACTAGTAATGTTACTGTTAGTAACTTTCTCACCTAACCTTATTGCTAAATCTGTAGTTCTAAAACCGACATCTATAGGCTGACCTAATCTTACTTCATTATTAGAAAAACCTATATCACTCAAAGATTTATTTTTCATATTAGTTAAATTTATTTTGTTACCATCTACAGTAGAAGGTAGTAATCTTTCACTAGGTATATTCGGGTTATACAATAAAGAAGGCATATTAGTGCTTGAAATAATATCAGCGTTAAAGAAAGGAACGGCTGTTGATGAATGACCATCACCACCTTTGTATAATATTTCTACGAATGATTGTCCTTCTACTATCCTAAATGTGGTATCGGGCATAACTTGTATTTCTTGATAATATTTATCAGCATCATAAGTTAAATTATTAGTTTCACTCTTATTTATTTTTACATAATGTACAGCATTGTCTACAAACACAGGTTTACGGGCGTGTTTCATAATATGAGAAAAGGTTTCAGTTCTCCCATCAAAAATATTTTTTATTAATCTACCCATCTAATCAACTCCTATCATGGTGGCCTCTCCGGTTCCTCCGGTCTCACCGGTTCCTCCGGCCTCTCCGGTTCCTCCGG
>Ga0181369_1000105_pt1 | contig 22971 bp, 26 predicted proteins | sample LowvirmetaG_8_FD_130088 | JGI IMG/M metagenome (GOLD analysis project Ga0181369, IMG submission 130088) | Marine viral communities from the Subarctic Pacific Ocean - Lowphox_04 viral metaG | ecosystem: Environmental > Aquatic > Marine > Oceanic | place: Subarctic Pacific Ocean | collected... | reverse complement strand
TCTGATGATACTGCAAATAATTCTCTTTTTTGATTTATAGAATTATCTAGTGAAAATTCTATTGTGTTAAAAAATCCTTTAACACCCGTAATGTTGTTGCCAAATACAACTTCACCTGCTGTTGCAGAAGAGCTGTTTAGTATATTAGCAAAATACTTGTTTTCTTTTTTCTTAAAACTATTAGTAAATAATTCCGCGCTATAATCACTTAGTGATGTTGGTTGTGCATATTTTGATATTGGTACTTGTCCTATGTCACCCGAACTAGCTACTATACTATTAACTATCCAGTCATTAGTACCTTCATAATTAATAGTTTTAAATACTTTAACAGTTGATGGCTGAGCATTTAATACAACTTTAACTGTTGAATCATATTCAACACCATAAAAGTTAGCATAGTTTGCCGATCCATAATGTTCATACAGCTTACCGCTGTTAGTTGTAAAAAACGTAGATGATAAACTAAATATCCAAGATGGTTTAAAACTTAACCTACTTGTCCAACCTTGAACCGTTTCATCAAATGATAGTGTATTAAAACTACCATCTGTATTTTGTATAGATAATATATAATTTTTAGTATGCATATCCCAGCCACCTCTAATTTTACTTACATTAGCTGCTAAAGCATCTCTAAAAAAATCATGCATACCATAACCTGATATTTCTATTATTTCACCTGCACTTGTTAACCTTAACACACAACCTCTTTTTCTATCTGTAAAATATTTTCTATAACCATATATAGCAAAGCTATATGGATCTGTGCTAATACCATATTCTCCTTTATAAGGAACTATTTGACCTATGACTTGTTGACTAGAAGTAACAGTGGCGTTACCTTCTGCAGAGTAAATAGCATCTTTATCTATTAAAGCTCTGTTAACTTTGTCTTCTTGGAAAATAATTAAATTAGTGTCTTCTGCATATAGCTTTTGTATAGAGCCATGAACTGGGTCTACACTTCTTGTTATATCTTCACCAACAGAAAATACATTAGTTTGATTTATACCTGTTCTTGAATTAAATACACCTGAGTATATTATTGTGTTAAACCTGTTTTGCTTATTAGGATTATCTTCTACTATATGCGCTTTAACCCCTAAGTCTGTTATGGTATTGTTATAACCACCTCTTATTCTAGCTTCTTCAATAAACCAGTCGTTAGTATTATCATTAGCGTAAGCTTGAGGAACATTAGCATAAGGCGCTGTAGGTTGTGGATTTGCATCTACAACGTTGCTTAACTTCTTCACCCAGTATGAGTTAAAATATTTTAGTTCTAAGGTAGCGCCCATATTCTTTTATTATCACTTATTTTTTATTATTATTACACCCAACCAGTTGCTCCAGGCATAGGTTGTGCACAGGTAGTAAAACCTCCTTGACAGGCTATTGCTTTAGCACCTGAACATATATCATCACTTACCTCTGGACTTATTTTTACACCACTAGTTCCAAACCTTGCTGAAACTTTAATTTGATCAAAAGGTTCAGATGTTTGTGTATCAGTTGTAAACGTTCTATATTCATTTGAGCTAGGTGTAACAGGACTAGACAATGAAACGTTACTGTAGAATAGATCTACATATTGTGCGTAAGGCATAGGTGCGTAATAAGTTGCGGAATTTGTTGATGCTCCACAACTATATCCTGTTTGAGCAGAAGATACGTCATACTTATAAGCCTTTGGTGTTCCACTATCTGAAACTTCAACTGCGTTTTCAACTACACAATCACTGTAATATAAATCATTAGAATTAACCCAAGCACAAACAGCATCAGCATTTACAGCTGCTTGTTGAGTTATTAACTCTGTAGCGCAAACGGCATATTCTCCAACTTGATTAAAAGCAAAAGCTGCAGAAGCTTGTTTACCCACCGCATCAGAAGCATTAAACGTGCTATTTATAAGTTGACCAGTAACTCCAGGCGCGCCCATGTTATCATTATTAAAATCAGCAACTATATTCCAAGTATTAGTTCCACTTGGATCTCTATAAAAAACTTTCCATATAACAGTACTTTCTGTTCTAGGTACTAAACCTGTGTTATTTGTAAAAGCTTGTTGAATTATACATTGAAAAACCACAGTTCCTTGCGACAGTGCGTCACCTATTTTAAAGCCTCCACCTTGAGAAAATCCAGATTGAGCTGCTGTAGGTGTTATTGGTAAGTCGCTTGTTGATAATGTGCTGTTACTTAAATACCATACGCCAGCAACAGGGTTTTGATTTATTGGCGCAGACAATTGGTTGTTAGCTGGATTACCAGCACTTCCAACAGCTCTACACGTTGATTTAACACCGGAATTAACAGCTGAAGCACCTACTGTTATTTTTTGTGTTTTTGTTATATTTAAACTACCTGTTTGAGCAACACCGTTTAATACAGCGTCTTCTATTTTTAAAGTTAAATTATAAACTCCAATAGGTGTAGATGCTGATTTTGTTATTACACCAGTTGTACTTGCTATAGCAAAATAATTACCAGTGTTTCCACTTGTTATACTATATTTTAAACCCGCTATACTATTACTATTAGAACCGTTATTACCATCTCTTGTTACTACAGCTGTAGCAGACGCGCTAACCGTTACGTCTGGTAAACTTGCACCAGCAGTAAACTCAGGCGCCACGTTACTTAATGATCCTGTTTCTGTTATTGTGCTACTATCATTAGCTGTTGTAGTAAAATTAAACGTAAAAGTATATACTTCTTTTGTAGCTCCATCCGTGCCAAAAACAAATTGATTATTTGCTGTTTGTATTTTATATTTAGTATTACCAGAGCTAAGCACTATTTTAAAATCACCAGTAAAACTACTTGTAAATGTTGCCCCATCGTATGCAATACTTCCAGAAGCTCTTTGAGCACCTGTCCCATCTATAACGTTCATTGTTAATGTGGAAACTCCAGTTGGAGCTATAGCGGCACCTTGATTGTTTAAACCTGTAAACTCTTGAGTCACATCTGTTGAAGCGGCCATATTTTCATTTTGAGCATATGCTAAAGGTGATAGAGATGTTACACCGTCAAAACCCGTGTCAATATCAGCGTTTAAATCCGCTATTAATCCAGTTGTAGTAGTCTCATAAAATAATTGTAATCTACTTTCATCAGGCTCTGTTTCAGCTATAGATAAATGTGGAACCATATTTGTAGATAAAACACCTAAATTAGTTGTTCCAGCGTTTGAGGTTGCTAATCTAGCTATTAAAGGGTTTGTTTCTATTTGATAAAAATCATTATCACTACTTATATCATCTGCAGCCATTTTAAGATCTCTAGCGTCACCTATTGTATCCGCTGTTATTGCTAGAGGTAATACTTGTGTACCGCTTGTATTTATAGGAAAATATTGAACATTGTCTGTTGCAGTGTTGTTTACTCTACCATATAATCTTACAGAGCTTCTAAATTGTTTTTGTTCTGGTCCAACTTCTGATAAATCTCTAGGTACTTTATTTATATTATCATTTAATAAAACTACATGCCCAGTTTTATTATTTTCATTAGAAGGGTAAACTACAGTACCTTGAGAAGTGGGATAACCATTTAAAAATCCGGGTAAATAACAGTTATAATAATCTTGTTCTTGTTGTTTTACTACAACCTTGTATGAATACCAACCTAAAGTATTAGGTAAAGTATAAGCAAACTTTACATCTGGATTATTTACTAAAGATCTTAAATATAAACCTTCATTAACTTGACCATCAGTTGTTATTGTATAGTTAGCTCCAACATTTGACACGTTAGTGACTTTTACAAAATCTACAAATTGACCTCTTAAATAAGAGTTTACAGCTGGAACATCTGTTTGTCCAGATGCTAAAGCAAATGTATATGTATTATTGTTAATTGTTGGAATTGTAGAACCTGTAGTGTTAAAACCATTACCTATAGACTCTGCGTATAAACCTGGTTCGCCTGTTTCACTATTAGCTGTACTTGTAATAGATTTGTTTACTACAACTTTTAACGCATCACCAAACCACTCTTTTAAGTTTTGTACAGCAGAGCTATATGGATGATATATAGTAGATCCACCAAAAAAAGTACTACCTTGAGTTGTTCCTGTAGCATCTACAGAAGATAATATAACAGAAGATTGTCTACCATATTTATCTGATAATATAAAACCTACCTGATAATTTCTATTTTGTTTTAACGTATGATTAGGGTATTCTGACCAAGTTGTAAAAGCTGTTGGGCTTTTTAAATTAGCCGTAACATTATAATCTATATTTGCTGGTGGAGTATGTTTGTTTTGAAAATTAGCATACATTACTCTATTGCCTGATACTTCTTGGCCTAACGCCTTAACTGGAACTCTATCATATACTCTTATTGTCTGTCTTTCAGGTAAAGTTTTAAATGGTTTTCTTGATTGATAATCGTAAACTAAAACATTTTCACTACTGTTTAAATCAGATATTTTAACTGTATCTACAACTTTTACAGCTCTAGCGTCTGATTCTTTATATAATATATCTATTTCTGTTATTTTATAATTATCATCCGCCTGTATACCTAAGTTTTCTTGCTTATCAGGTAAAGGTATAATTAATTGTACATTTTGAACTCCATTTTGCATAAAGTCTAAAACCGTACTTCTATACGCAGCGTCTTCATTATCTGCTAAGAAAAAACCTTTTTGTTGTGGAATAAAAGTAGGCTGTGTAAAAGGTGCCATTATAGAATATTCATTATCATCAAACTTAAATCTATAACTAAACCTTACAAATAAGTCTTGTAAAAAATCAGGATCACCAGGCCAATCATTACCATCGTTAAAATCAAAAGTAATATCTTTTCCAGTCATTGTTGTTTCTAAAAAAGTTACAGTATAAGTAGCTAGTATTGCGTTTGCTGGAGTTGCATTAATGGTAACCGTAGTTCCAGATATATTAGTCACATGTATATACTCTTTAGCTTCTACCTTTGGCGCGTTACCAGCATCTACAGCTATAACAGACATGCCTTTTTTAATGTTAGCATTTGCTTGTGCTAAAGTTATTGTTGTTCCAGATGATGTTGCTCCTGTTACCTGTACAGATTTTAACAGTTGAATAGGATCATAAGGGTTGTATTTAGCTACTGATATTTGATGCTCTTGAGTATAATAACCTAACGGTTTTGTTATGTTTATTTTTCTAGGTTGATTTAAATTGTCTGTAAAAAATAATAAATTTTCTACTAAATTAACACCCGTAATAGGATTTGCTTTGTTAAAATTTAAAAAAGAACCTTCAACTAATTTATTATAATTGCTGTTTTTATATTCATATATAAAATGCTGTGTGTTATTAGTTAAAAATAAATATATAATATTATTGTTATCATCTTCAAAATGACCTATAATTTCTAAACCAGCAACACCTAATGAAGTGGCAGATATTAATTTATTACCTAGTACATTTTCTAACGCACCTATATCACTATCTTCAGATTTACCTACAGATATATTCTGCGCATCACGATATTCACCGTTAGGTATTAGTCTATCGTCTAAGTCTTTGTTCATCTTAGACTTTAGAAAACTGTTTTTAATTTCAGCCATATTTAATATTTAATCCACTTAGATTTATTTCTCATAACTTGAACTATTTCTTCAAGTTTAATATTAGACAACCTAATTTTAGCATTTCTTAATTTAGCGCTTCTTTCTTTTTTAAATCTTTGAACAATGTACTCTTGAACACCTACGTTTGTAGATAATATAGAATATAATATATGAGCATATAAAGCTTCTTCCGCTAGTTTAGGTATCTTTAAATCTTCACCATAAGCATTACCGTCAGATATATACTCTAATATTATTAATTTGTCTTTTAAATTGTTTGAAAAAGCAAATAAACCTTTTCTGTCATCTATAATAAACCAACCGTTTCTTTGACTTGTTTCTGGATTTAAACCATATCTTTGACCTAAAGCACCATCATAATAATTTCTCCAATAAACGTTTGCTACTTCATAATCATTTATATACGCTCCACTTATATTTCTTGGATTATTACTGTCCCAACGCTCAGTAGTTTTTGAGGTTCCTTCTAAGTTTGAAAATTGACTGTCTTGTGTAGGAACTCCTTTGTCATCCTGTATAGGGTTAGCATAAGGTCTTAATGTTAGTAAATTAGCTGGATAAATAGTTTTTTGAACACCTTGATCATCAACACACGAAACTCTAGTATAATTCACATAGTCTTGTGGTATTATTATAGATAGGTTTGCTGGAACTGTTAATTCTTGAGATCTTATACTTCTTAACGTATCATAACTAAATTCTTGTAAACCACGTTTTGCGTGAAATATAACGTTACTTCTATTTACGCTATTAAGTAATTTACCAGGCCCAACATATGCAATTAAAAAATTGTTTATTACATCTTCAAGTTTTGTATATTCATAATCACCGTGCACATCCCAAAGCGCATCTTCATTTAACTGTATTTTAAGATAATTACCAGCTGTTAAACTAGAGTTTATTGTTACTATATTATTAGCCTCTGTCCAAGGGCTAGCAAATCTAAAAGTTAATACAGTTGCATTAGTAACGTTAGCCGTTAAGTTGCTTACACATGTAAAATTAGCATTGCTATTTACTGTTTGTATAACACCAATAAGTGTTGTTCCGTTAAAAACAGACATACCAGCTAATATGTTATTATTACCAGGGTTTATACTTACTACTTTTTGACCTGTAACATTGCTACCAGCCGCAGCTAAAGCAGCTCCAGTTGTGGCTGTTGCAGTAGGTGTTAACTCAGTCCAAACATTAGCATCTGGACTTGTAAATATTTTAAAGTTATTTAATAAATAGTTATTGTTTGATGGATCTGAATTACCAAATGTTAAACTTTTTTCAAAAGTACTAGTAAACGTTTGACCAACTCCAGTTGAAGATATTGTAAACTGCTGACTTCCAGCGTAATATTGTGCATTTGTTTCGGTTATTAAACCGCCATTAGGTATAGACATATCTTATTATGTTTTTTGGTTTACGTTTTCTTGTTGTATTTGACTTGCTGCAACCTGTATAATTTCTTGACTTTTAACAACTACACCTGCATATAATAATATTCTTAATATTAATTCAACTTGTTCGCTAGCGTGTAATTCAAAATTACAAGATGAAGTAGGTTGAAAAATATACTGTGCTCCAGAGGTAAAAGACCATATTGGAGGTATAGGCTTTCTAACATAAGTAACAGAAACGCCTGAGTTTATTTGATCAGGATATAATCTAATTAAATTGTTTGAATATGTATATATAGGGTTTGTTATAGTAGGTTTTGTAAGATTAGAACTTAATAAATGATATAGTTCATAAGAGCCTACTCTCTCGGCTTCTTCTGTTGGCAAAGCACCAACTTGATATAATACTTGACCTAATTTGTGAAATTGTTTAGGGTAAAGATTGATTATTATTATTTGACCAGCTGATGGTTGATTAACAAGCGTTAATGTTGCGCCGCTCAAACTGTAATCTGTTGAAGCTAACTCTACTCCATTTACAAAAACGTTTGTGATAGCTCCAGAGTTAGATAAATTTAAGGCATCTCCAGTTAAAGTATATGTTAAACCAGGGTTTGCAGCTGTAAATTGTTGTGTTGCAGATGCAGCTCCTGAATATTGGGATGGTAATTTAAAATTAGGATTTGAATATGTAGCGTTTGCAGATGTTTTAAAAATTTGTAGTTTTTCGTCTAAACTTACAACTCTATCCGAGTAATCTACATCAGCCTGTGACACACGTAACTGTTGATTCAAACTATCAAAATATGTTTCAAATATTTCTAGTTGAGATTGAGCGCCTATTTTATTAAACTCTAAAGGTGTCATATAACCTCTTTGTTCTTTGTTTAATATTAATAAAACGGTTTGATATACACTGTTTACGTTTATTGCCATTATAATGTTTTATGTTAATAGTGTAAGGGCCACATAGTGACCCTTCACTATATTATAGTTACACGTTATTGTAACTTTTTCTCTATTGTTTTGAATACTTCTACACCTTCGTCAGTTTTAAACCAAGCGGCCATAGCTGAGTAAGGGTTTTCATCAAACGGTACTGTCATAAGTTTTCTATCATTAGATCCCCAATGAAAAGTTCGTTGATCTTGAGAAAGTTTAATTATGTTTTGTTCTGTAGCTTTAATAGCTGTATTTCTTAAACCTACATTTTCATCATTAGCAATAGCCATAAATCCTGATGGATTTCTTTTAGCCATTAAAAGTAAATCTCTTTTTACTTCTTTAGAACTCATGTCAGCAACAGCAGAACCTTTTTCTACTCTTAATATAGCTTCAGCATAATCTATATCTAAATCTTTAGCTAAGTTAAGTGCTTCTATTTCTGCTTCTATACTGTCTACTTCATCTTCAGCAACTACGTTTGCTTCAAATTCTGAATATATAGCACCTTTTCTTGGGTGGTATAATGATAAAAGTTTTTGTAGATTTTGTTTTTCTTTTGATACGTTTAAAACGCCATTTTCAAAAAGTATATGCCCCATGGTAGCTTCACCTTTTTGTTCATCTACAAATGGTGAGTTTTGATTAGTTGCATATCTTAATTCTCTTTGTTCATTTTTTTTATCATCAAACCAAAGCAACGGATATCTTGTTGAGTGTCTTGATGCTAATCTATATGTTAAAGGAGATTCGTTATGTAATAAAAAATATGTTCTATCTTTTATTTCCCATTGTTTAGAAGCGGGTACTTCTTGTTTTAATTTTGCCATAATATAATATAATTTAATAAAAAAAATAAAAGGCTAGGCGCCGAAGCGCCTAACACTTTTAATAAAGTAATCTTAGTTTTTGAACAATACGAAGTTATTCGCAGCTTGTACAACAAGACATCTTTCAGATAAGAAGTTAACAACCATCTCGTCGATTTCAGATGTAAATGCACCACCAGCAGTACCAGTGACCCAGTTTTTATATCTTCTATCATCAGATTGTGAAGCTCTATATCTTACGTGTAAGAAAGGTCTTCTAATGTTTGTACCTAATACTTGGTCATAAACAGTTGAAGTTCCAGCTGGTACTAATACACCATCAATGTTATTGACAGCTACAGCACCTCTTGTTGAAGCATCGTTTAAATATTTCCAACTAGTTTTATAGAAGTCATAAGAACCTCTTCTGAAACCAGAGAAACCTAAGTTTAATGCCATGTCTTCAGAGTTTTCAAATAAACCGTAAGCAACACCACCTGATAATCCAGATGAAATTTGCGCTAGCATATCGTCAAATTCTAAATCCATATCTCTATTTAAGAATAACATGTTTTCTTCAATAGCTCCTTGAGTGTCAAGGTTTTTAAGCACTGAATCAAAATCAGAGATACCAGTTGCTCCAGCGAAACCGCTAAAGATATTACCTCTTGCTTCAATCGCAGCAAATAAACCTTCAGAACCATGTGCAACAGCAGCACCACCTGCAGCTGTAAAGCCTGGTACATTTGCAGAGTTAGCAGCAAAGCTTTTTCCACCAGCACCTGTAGCTTTTTCAGCTTCAATCATTGCCATTTCTAAATAGTCATCAAATCTTAGTCTTGTTTCAGACTCAGATTTTAAATACCATAAATAACCAGATGTTCCATCTTCTGTAGCAACTTCTACCCAACCAATTTGTGCCATATCAGATCCGTTGATAGCATATCTATCTTTGATGATGATTGGCTGGTTTGAAAATTGAGTAAATTGTGGCTCAATAGAAAAGTCTCCGCTTCCAGTTCCTTTTGCAAATAAAGAACCATAAACAAATAGTTTTAATCCGTTGTTTGCAATACCTAGCGTATCCCAGCTATTTAAAGAAAATGGATAACATGTTACGTTTGTAGTATTGTTACCTTGTACAGCTACAGCTCCTACAATACCTTTTATTGTTACTCCTGTAGCAGGGTTCATAACAACGATTGTATCGTTAGGCGCAACAGCGTTTTGAATAGTTCCAGCGTTTGTTGGTATATTGAAAATATCAGTACCAGCACCTGGACCTACTAGATTTACGTTATCGTAAGAGATATGTAATCTGTTTTGTTCAGACCAAATAACTTGGTCAGATGTCATTGGCATTTCAGCGCCAACCATTCTTAAGAATCCAGATAAAGTTCTATTACCATATCTTTCAACTTCTTGCTCATATATCTCAGGAAGATATTGTTGAGCAAAATCATTAGCTCCACCATTGAAAGCTAAATAATTGTTTGCTAAAGTTTGTTGTTTTGGGGAAGGTACGATCGACCCGAAAACTGGATTTATTGATCCCATAATAATTTAAAATTTTTTAGTTAAATTTACGTGTTTTAATTTTAAGTTTTGAAGAATCCATACCACTAACAGCCCTTACTTTTAATCCACCAACAAATACGTCTTCTGGAGCAGATGCTCTAGCTTCAGTACTTATATTTTTAGATTTAGCAGCAATATCTTTTACAGCGTCAGCTTTACCTTGCTCATAAAAATGTTGTGCTATAGTATCAGCGTTGTTTGCAGCATATATAGCCTTGTGATAACCATTAACATCTGAAACATTTCCTTCTTTATCTAAGAACTTCTTAATGGTGTTAGAAATGTTAGACTGACTATCAGCAACATCTTGTGGGTTTTTTATTCCATATCTAAACTTTTTTTCTCCAACTGAAAAATCAAAACCTTTGAAATCAGTTTCAAAATATTGTTTAGTATTAGACTTAAACGCCTCATGTTGCTTTTCAGCTATTTGTTGATCTTCGTTGTAGCGATTGAAAAAATCTACAGCTTCTTGTTGTTGTTTAGTAACGCCAGGTCTCAACTTGATTTCCTGATAATATTTACTTTTTAAACCTTCAAGATGCTGTTTTGCTTTTGCAATCTCTTCTTTGTATGCGAGTTTTGCTTTACGCACGTCTCGCGGTTCATCTACATCTTCGTCCCAACCAAAATTATCTTCAATTAAAAAGTTAATTTCTTCCTGGTCTAAATGTGATTTCGTTTGCTTATAATACTCTCTTAACAAAGTATCATTGTCTACGTTAGAATAATCATGATTTAACCTTACATAATCTTCTAATGTTCCACCAGTTTCATTCATAAAGTCTACAACTTTAATTATGTTTTCTGGCAACGTAGGAATATCTTCTTTAGGAACATCCTGAGAAACAATCGCTTTCGGTTTGTCTTCTTGATCTTCCATTTTTTCACCGATCTCTATAACCTCTTCTTCCTCAGGTTTTTCTTCAATTATTTCTTCAATAACTGGTTTTACTTCTTCTTCGGTGGGCCGTACTTCTTCAGCCACTTCTTTGCTGTCGCCACTGTCTTCGGGCTTCTTGATAACAACATCGCTATCATTTGTCTCTTGTGTTTGAACGGCATCTGTTTTTTCTTTTAATTTTTCAGTTTTTTCTACTGGTTTAGATAAATCTACTTTTATAGGTTCATCTGTTTTAACTAGTTTTTTAGGTTTTTTAACCTTAAGCTTTCCAGCTTTTTCTTGTGTTTCTGACATAATATAATATAATAATAATTAATAATAAACTAAACCATAGGGACATCTAATCCTTGAGGTTCATCGCTTTGAGTCTCTTCAAAGTTTGTAGGCATAGAATCATTTTGTCTTTGACTAATCATTCTTGATTGTTGTGTTGCTTGTATTCTTGTTCTTTCGTCTTTACGATCTTCTATTTCTTTTTCTTTTGATTTTTGATTTTTTAAATCAGCTTCTTTAAGTTTCATATCATACTCGAACTGTTTAGCCATTTGTTGCTCTTCTATTTGAGCAGCAGTCTGCATTCTTTGTATTTCAAAATCAGATTTAGCTTTTTCAAATTGAACATTTGTTTCGTTAATTGCTTGTGCTTTTTGAACATCTGACATTGCAGCTTTTTCTGCAGCCTCAGCGTTAGACTGAGTTTGAGCTTGTATGTTAGCCATTTGAGCTTCTTGATCTGCTTGTTGCTTTTTAATTCTTTTGTATTTTAATACTTGATTAGCTAATGTTAAGTTTTTAATTTCTCTAATATCAATAGCATCTTCAAGAAATATTTGATTTTGTTGTAAAGCCATTTGTATATTTTGCTCAAGCATAGCTTTTTCTTCTTCTTCAGGTTCTAAATCCAAAAATACACCAAAGTCATATAAGTGTAAATTGTCTATTTCCTGAAGTGTAGCAACATTAAATTTACCTATGCTAGCTTTTAACGAATCGTTAGTTAGTTGAAAATCTAACATGTCTGAAACTCTAAGAGATATATTTTCACAAACTCTTAATGTTAAATACAATGATGCGTTTAATATATGTTTAGTTGCTGTGTTGGAAGCATTAGCTGCCATTTTTTGCAAACCAACTAAAGCATTTTTATCAGGTAAACTACCATCCCTAGCTTCATTAAGCCCGGTCACATCCCTAATCATTTGTAAATAATACTGATAAGTATTAATTAAAGATCCTATTTTACCATTAGCACTTGATGTTTGTAATTCTTGAATAGGTACTTTACCTCTGTTAGGATCACCGTCTTGCGTTAATGATCTACCAACTATACTACCAGTTTGGAAATACATATTTAATGCTTCCTGTGGATTATAATTAGTTCCATTACCTAAATCAACTTCTGCTAAACCATCAACATCTACAAAGACGCCATCTGGCACCATCCTAGCGATTACTTGTTGTAACTTTAGCGATGTTAATTGTATCATGTCAGCAAATCCTGTAATACGGTTTACTAATGAATCAATTCTACCTTGATACATATGTGGAGCGACCATAGAGTAATTCATATTTACTTTTGTTAAATCACTTTTTGGTCTTGTCATGTTTTTTGACATCTCCCACTTTAACATTTGCTGAACACCTAATACTTTAGCACCACTAAATAAAACCTCTATAGATCTTGATACTCTTTCAAAGTTATCACTTGGTGGTGGGTTAAAAAAGTCAGGTTTTTCTAAAGCTTTTTCTAAACCTTGATCTGTTTGTTTAATTTTAAAAACTTGATCTACATACGTTTTATATTCAAAATATAGCACTTGAACTAAATCATTATTCCAAGGTCCTCTTAAATATCCTTCTTTACCTGGATATTTTTGAATCATTTTTAAATCCTCGTTTGTTAAATCAGGAAACTCTTTTTTAAGCTCTGCTAAGGTTATTGATTTAATTTCACCTACATAATATATATCTTGAAAGTTTGGATCATTAGTGTAAGACCAAACTAAATTAGCAGGGTTTACATAATCAACCACAACACCTTCAGCTTTATTAAAGTTTGTTTTAACAGCTCCAATACCTATTGTAACTATATCTTCAACTAATCTTTTCTTTGTTAATTCGTATTTGTTAAAGTCTAACACATTGTTAATTACTTCTTCTTCAGCTATTTCAACTGATTGTTTGTAATTTAACTGCATATGAACTTCTAACTCTTCTTTGTTTTGAGGTAAGTTAGCTGGATCAAGTGAGCTGTATATATCAACTCCTAAATTTTGTTTTATGCTATCTAACAATGGTTTACTCATCATGTCTCGCATAATAGAGTTTGCATAGTTAGTTCTCTGTTTTGTTGAAAACGGATCTTGAGCAAAAGCTTTTATTTCATAATCTTTAGAAGATATACCATTTACTACTATATCTACAAACTTAGGTATAATAGGTACTGGTTTCCAGTCTAAATTTAAATAGCTTAAGTCACCATTAATTGATAACTCATCTTTATATTTTTGTACAGATTGTTCGCCACGAGCATATAATCTTAATCTATTAAAGTTTTGATAACCAGCGTTAAATTTACTGCTGTTGACTTTTCCACCTCTAAACCATTCATACTCAATGGCTTGTCCTACTTTAAGACCATACTCAAAACTAAGCTTTTCTCCGAAAGGTACCACCTGACTTGGAAATGAACTGTTAGTACTTGTTTCAATCATTTATTAATTATTTTTGATTTATAACCTCTATTATCATACCTAGAAAAATTTAAATTTACTTTTTCTTTAATAATTTCAGCAACTGGTCTATATTTATTTTTATTGCAAGCCATAATGGCTAAGCCAGAACTTATTGAAGCATCATGCTTTGTTCTGTTGTTTATATTAAACGCTGCCCAGTCTTCTAGCGTTCGTTGAAAATACATTGTACCATATTGCTCGTTGTTGTAACCTACAAAACTTTCAATATAAGATTCAATTGCTGCCGCGTGTGCTTGTTTTACATCTTCACTTGAATTAGGTATACCACCTATTTCTTTTTCAGCAACTGAAAGCTTGTACATTGTTTTATCAGGACGATTCATTGAATAACCTCTATAACCTCTTCTTTTTAAATAATATAGTAATCTAGGTTTGTTATTTTCTGCTAATAACGGCATACCGTAAAAATATAAAGCCATTAAAACATCTTCAAAAAATGTCTCTGCTGTTTGTGGCCTTGCAATATATTCTAAAAAGAATAAATTAGGTGGACCATCCATTGTAAATTTTGTTAAACCATGAAGAGATCCTTTAGAACCTCTTCCATCAACAGTACCAGATATATCGTAACTATCACAGCCAAAAGCACCCATATGCTCGTTTGCTGGATATTTTTTACCGTTTTTTATAATATATCTATTTTGTTGGTGTGCGTCTGGAACCCATGAAATTAAAAATCTACCGTTTTTATTTGGAAAAAACTGTACGCTTGTATCTTTAATCCCACCTTCCCATTGAAAATTACCTTGAGTAATTACATTAGAATTTTTTAAGTCTTCGTTATAATCTATTTGTTGATAGATTTTAGTTAAATTAAATAAAGACTTTTTAGTTTCATCTCTGAACGCGTGTTTTTCAGTACGTGGAAACTGTCTATATAATTCATTAAGTGCGTCAGAATCATCCTTAAGGCCATCTACTTCATTATCCCAGTGCTCAATAACCCCGATCTTAATCTTTTGACCATCGATTCCTTCAACCGCTTGTTCTGGAGTATCAAAGACAGGGTGTCCATAAGTATCAATGTATCCTTCGTAGTTCCATTCCATAGGTATGAACAAAGAATATAGTCCTGAGCTAGTCTGTCCATTGCGGTTTCTTTTGGTAACATCTGAGTCATAATAAAGTTTTTTGTAATTTCTACCACCTTTGTCAAGAGCGTTGCTCGTTGAACCCATCATACATTTACCAATTATTCTACTACCTAGTCTTAATGTTGTTTTAGTAACTCTCCAGTTATTAAGAATATTCTCAGGTTTTTCCCATTTACCGGCTTCATCATGTACGAGTAAGGCAAGCTTTTCACCATCATAAGAGTTATCACCTGTATTTTTCCAGTCGATAGTTGTATCAAGCCCAACAATTTCTTCAAGCTGTTGATTTGTTTCAAGTTTTTTTCTTGTAAACCTAGAAGCTGGTACTCTGTAGGCAAGTTCTGTTTTAGGTCTGTCCATACCATCTTGTATGGGTTTAAAGAAAAATGGGTAGTTGACGGATATTGGTACGATTTTATCTGTAAACATTTTTTTAGCATCTGCACCTGACTTAGATAATACTCCAAATCTAGAGTCGCTAGATATTGTTGCGAGATTAACAGTCTCTCCTGATGCCATAAATGAAAATCCACTTCGTCTATTTTTAAGGTAGCACATCCCATATGATCTTGTGTCTGCTTTGCAAGCTTCCCAAAATATAAAGAATAATCTATTTGCTTCCCTAAACTCAGCTTGTCCAACGTCAATCTTTGACCATTGGAGATACATATAGTGAGTACCAGTAATATAGGTAGGAATACCTTTGTTGTAAAACCAGAAACCTTCTTCTCTTCTTTTAAATTCTTCATCAATATAATCGTGTAATTGTTCTTTAAAAGCGTCTGGATATTCTTTCCAATCAAATATAGTTTTAATTTTCTTTAACTCTTTTTTACGCTCAAATACTTCCCAGTATTGTTCTAACTTTTTATTTGATCTTTTATATACGTTATTTTTAAAAGGTAAAGCTATACGTAAATTTTGTATTTCATATATTTCACCTATTTCTCCTGTTTTTGATATAATTATAATATCATAATCAGAATTATAACCGTATTTCCATTTTTTATTTTTGTTAAACCTTTTAATAACATGTTCTTTAATTGGTTCAACTATTTTATATAATGTTTGTTTATACATTATTTAGATCTTCTTTCTGCAAAACCACCAAAAGAAGTTTGTTTTTTTTCTGCAGGTTTGTTATCTAATATATTTTCTTCTTCTTGAATACGTGTCAAAATTTCAAACGCATCAAATATTGCAAGCTTTTTAGTTGCCGCAGCATTTTTTAATCTATCAGCAGATATATCATCGTCAGAATCAACAATAGGTTCTTTCGCTACTTTAATTAATTCTTCAACTGCTTTCTGCCCAGCTTGGATTATATTCTTCTTCGTTTCCTTGACGTTCATATTTAATTACAATATCATTAGATTTCATACAATAAAGACGTTTGTTTTCTACAACAAAGTCATATTCACCAAAGGGTTTATAACCTACAAGGTCTCCCTCGGTTATTCCTAGCGCTTCTAAGGAGTTATTACCGTATTTTAGTATACCAATAAGACTTTGCTCTAAAGAAGCGTTAATTTCATCATTGTTTTTTATTGGTGCTATAAAACATCTATCACCAAAAGACTGCCATTTGTTATTTTTTTTATATAAATATATTTGATCTAATTGTACAAAATATAAATTATTTTTAAAATAAGCTCGACTATTTTTTTCTTTACCTTTAATATCATAAAACCTTCTAAACACATTATGATGAATCATTACTAAGTCACCTGGTTTTATACTTGTTTTATAAGCTAAAGGTGTTGATATAACTTTACCTATATTATTTACAGATTTATAACTATCTAGTTCAGTATTAATTATAAGGCTTGTGTCACCTACTTTTACTTCATTATTATATCGCTGGCCGCAAGGCTCAACGATAAAGTCAAATAAACTGTTCATTAATATTCTAAATCATACTCAACGGATATTGCCATGTTAGAATTAAACTTCTTCCACGGCAACACCTCATTGTTTTTTTTGATAAAAATGTTATAAGAATTGTCTTTTTGATCAGATATTATATGTGATATAGTGTGACCACCATACACAGACTGACCAACAGAATAATGCATTGCATCGGTTTTATAATCAGAACCGATACTGATTTTTCTGATAACTGACGACATTATTCTTCTTTTTTATCGTCGTCTTCTTTTTCAATTGGTTCATATGTGCCATCAGCTAAATTGATATTTACTGATCCATACTCTTCTTCAAGTTCTTTTTTAAACTCTTCAGTAGATTTGTTAACCTCATGAAACTTCGCTAATACTGCGGTTTTTTGGACTTCTAAAATTCCAGTTTCATTTAAAAGTTGATTTAACTCTTTTTGAAAATCTTGGATTTTCTTTAATTGGTCTTCGGTAATTTTTTTACTCATATTAATTTAATTTAATTATTTATTTACTTAACTATTAGTATAGTTACACGTTTTATTTACTTTTTAAATATACTTGTAACCTTTTCTCCACTTCGTCCTCCGAAATATGCGAGTACAACAGCCATCATAACTTTCTCAAAAGTGTCATTCCATGTTTCACCTATGTGAAATGGTATTGTATCTACACTATCAAGTAATCCTGCTAGTGAAAATACAACAATACACCATACTAAAACTAGTGGGCGTACGTTTTTAGAAAGCCACGAATCTGAAGCGGAATCCGCCTGCCACCTTGAGGTGATAGACTCCATTTCTTTATTTTGTTGCTCGTATATTAATTGTTGTAATTTTATTTTGTCATCAGAGCTTACATCTGATTTACCTATAGCTGCTATAGCTTCACCTGGTGATGTTACTCCTTTTAGTACGTTCCCTAAAGCAGGGTTTACTATTGAAGCAGCACCAAATAAAAGTTTACCTACAGTACTTTCTGCGAATTTCTTTTTAGGTTTTGACATGTTATTTTTTATACACGCTCCAAGCTTCTTTTTCCCAAGGAAGCTTCATAGAGCCTTCGTTCATTTTTGATCTAGGATATACCTTACCTTTCCAATACACATTTTTATCATCATAATCAAGATCGCCTCTTTTCATTTGATCTATATGTACCATTTCATGTTTAATAACTTCTTTTCTTTCAAGAGGAGTGTTTACATCTTTGTCAATTAAAATAGCTCCATTTCTATCTGCCTTACCAACAACACCGTCTTCTAACGGTACGTTATATATAGGTGTGTTATCAATAGGAAAAGGTTGCTTAATTTTAAAAGCCATTAGTTTTGTTTATAAGGAAACATTTTATTTAAAAAAGTTTTTCGGCCTTCACAGCCACAGGGTATATTTAAACCCTGTGACACTGTGTCAACCAACTTTTTAATACCAGTTGCTTTAGTTACTTTTTCTATATCGTCTCCTAAGCCTCTAGATTTCATTATGCAAGAGCTACTGAACTTACTGTGATTCCAGCTGGAAGCTGAACTTTAGCTTTTACACCACCTGGGTTAGCAGTTAATGCATAGTTAATAGCGTCTCTTACTGAAGGAACTGTTCCAACTGAAGTGTGAGTCACTGTAGCTTCATCTAAAGCTGGACCATTTAGTTTTAAAACTGTAGTAGTTCCACTTGCTGCGATAACTGAATTTACGTTATCAGCATTAATTAGAATATCACCACCAGCAAGTCCTGATCCTGATGAGTGAATTGAGATAAATTTTGCCATAATTTTGATTTTTGATTTTTGTTAATGATTGTTGTTAATGTTAATTATGAGTTTTATACAGACTCTACTGTTTAAAATTTAAACTTTTCTAGGTCTTAAACCATGAACGCGTTTTGGCTGTTGTGGCACAGGAACTCTAGGTTTTTGCTCAACACTTTTAAGCATTTTTTTATTTTCGATTCTATTCGTCTGCGCCTGTGTAATGTTTTCACTAGCAGCTTCAGCGGCTCCTTTAGCAGCTCCTTTAGCAAGCTCTTCTTTGTTAATTGAATCCATTTTTAAAGGTTTTCTACCGTAAGCTTTTAAAGGAGGGTTTTGCATCTGCATAGGATCTTTCATCTTCATCGGGTCTTTCATCTTCATCGGATCTTTCATCTTCATCGGATCTTTCATTTTCATTGGGTCTTTCATTTTCATTGGGTCTTTCATTGAGACTTGAAATTTTTTACCGCCTACTGTAAAGCTATCTTTATTATTTTCTTTTGCATCATTTAATGCAGCATAAAAAGCGTTTTGGTTTAAGGCTCCTTTATCAAATGATTCTCTACCTGATTGTCCTGGTTTCATTTGAAAACCTTTTTTCATTTGGAACATACCTGGTTTCATAGACATACTTGCTTTTTTATCTACAGGCATATCCTTCATAAGGTTCTTTTTTTCTTGTTTTACTGATTCTGCCATTTTTTTATTATTTAGAGTGTGAGTGTTTAGACATAAATGATCTGTCAGCAATATTATTTTCTAAATAATGTAATCTTGCTTTGCCAGATAGATTTTTATTGTATGCTTCTTTAGCATCGTATTTTGCGTCTTTTTTTAAGTTGTTTTTCATATTAATAGGATCATATGGGCTTCCACCATATTTTTTTTCGTATTTTTTTTCTTTTTTAGTAAGTCTATCTTCAACTCTATAAAGTTTATCTGTATCTTTATCGTAGTTTCCGCTAGTGTATTTATTTTGACCGTAGCCTTCTACAACAGCACCATATAAACCTCTATGTTTATCAGACAATCTGTTGATTTTTTTCTTTAATTTTTTTTGTTTATCAGGCATAACTATATTTTTAACTTAATGCAACTAAATTTTCTACACCACCTTCTGTTCCGGTAGCAAATACTTGTACTACACTTACAGGTAGTATTTCTCCTTTAACTGGATTATGAAACGTTACTGTTTCATTATTTACTGTTAATACTTTTAGTTTTGCGCTTGCAGCATAAGTATACGTTAAAGTAGCGTCAGCAGCTATAGTATCTTGAGATGCTAATACATAGTTGCTAGCGTCTGTCACTGAAGCAATAGCTAAACCAGCGTCTGGTAAACCAGTGCCTTTAACTATCATACCCGCTTTAATAAGTGGGTTAGGAGATTTTAATCCAACATTTGTTGAGTTATTAACAGCTGTATTATCTGTAGTTGTTGTTACAGGTAAACTAGCTGGAGAATCACCAACATATAGGTTATATTGTTTCCAAACACCTTGAGGTGTGTCACTTTTAGTTCTTCCATCTATAAGTAGTGTATCACTAACTGATGGCACTACTGCGGAACTATAAGCTTCTGTGTAATAATTTCTAATCATTTTTTTTATTTTTATTTTTCTTTATGTTTATTACAAAAGTTTCTAGCAGCTTCTTTACTACCAAAACCCCATTTTTTAAGAGCCATTTTAAGTTTAGTTGGTTCACCTTTAGCATCTTTTAATGCTCCAGCCATACCAGCAAACCTACACGCAAAAGAAACTCTACGTTTACCTGTACCAGAAGTTTGCCTAGTACCTAGTTTTTTACCGGTTTCTTTTGTATAGTCTGAACGCATTTTACGATTTTGTTTTTCGTATGCTTTTTCTTTTATATTATTTGGTGATTTACTAGCCATAACTATTCTCCACATTTTTTACTAGGATCATCAACTCTTCTCCAGTCTTCATTTTCAAACCAATCACGTAATGTAGCACCTTTTTTTCTAGCGCCCTTAACGTTTGTTTTTGATGATCTTCTATATTTACCTTTTGCTCCAGATGATTTTTTAGCTCTAACTAACTCATCTTTTTTTTCTTTTGACATACTATCGATTTTGCTTTTAGGCAAACATGTTTTAGTAGTACCTCCACCTTTTTGTTTTTTCTTTGTAGCTGGTGAGTCAGAAGCCTTTACACAGCTACCTTTAGAAAACTCAGTTGTACCTGGTTTTCTTTTATAACCTTTCCAACATGAAAGAGGGTTGTTAGCTTGTACGTAAGGCATTTGTTTTTATTTTATAATGTTCATACATTGCTTTACCTAAATCAGTTCCGTTTTTACTATCAGAAGCATAATGTAATCTACCAATATTTCTACTTAAAGATATATTATCAGCTTCTTTCATTATCTGTGATCTTAAACTAGGATACATATCACTTAATACTAATCCTACTAATTCAGCTTGTGCTGAGTGACCTGAAGGGTAAGCTTTTGTTTTTGCAGATTTTAAATCTACAACATCTAAATCTATATTATAGTTTTTAGCTATTTCATTAGGTCTTGATCTATCATGATAATTTTTTAAACTTATTATTGTAGGTCTACTAAAATTAACAAGATATGTAACTAAATCTTCTGGATATTCGTAACCATTTTTTTTAATTAAGTTTTTAAATACATTTTCAATATCATCATAATACTCTACAAATTTCTTATCTACATTTAAATTATCTATGTCTTTTATTTCTTTTAATGTAGTTAAAGAATTGTCTGCAGGTGGTTTTTGATTTTTAAATTTAATTAAATTGAAATCATCAAATACATTCATTAGGCATCTTTGCCAAGTTTTTTCATGGCTTTGTTTCTAGCACACTTCATTTTACTAGCATAGCTAGGATTTTTTTTACGATTAAAAACTATTTGTTGGTTTAAACTACCTACAATAGCTTTTTTATTACCTTTTCTGCTTTTAATAAGCCAACTAGCTAGAGCTTCACAAGATAAATCTTTAAACTTACCTTTTGCATCAGCATACTTGCTGTCTTTCCACTCTGGTTTCTTTTTAGCCATTACTTCTTTTTTGATTTACCCATTTTACTTGGTCCACCAGCTTTAGTACATCTTACACCCCAACCTGAAGCATAAGCACTTGGCCAAACATCAAACTTTTTTTTCGCAGCAGCTTTACAAGCTGGACTAATTTTACCTTCTAAAGGTGTTTTTTCTTTTGCTTTTATTGCCATTATATTACTTTGTATTTAGTTTTACCGTTTTCTTTATACGCTTCTAAGCACCTGTTTCTGTTTACTTCTTCAGAAATATAACTCACATGTATCCAGTCTGGGTTTATGTCTGTGCCAAATTCCCATATCATTTGATCATAATCTAAGTTAGCCTTAATCCAATTAAACATTTCTGCATTAGACATATGACCATACGTGTCGTCAATATCGAGAGCGCAACCAATGCAATGTTGAGAAGATTTACTTCCTCCAATTGCAGAGTTAAGTTCTGGTGAGCGATAGAAACTATTAATAGCTATTGGACCACCTACAAATTTACGTAGTGGTTCAAAAACTTTTTCAGCAATAGTTTTCATGTTTATTAAATCTTGCTCCCTGGGAATATTATCAATACCTAACCGAGTAGCCGTATTTGATTTAATAGCTTCTTTAAGCGATATGTGTTCACTTATTCTATCACTCATTATAGTGAGTTTTTACTTAGCTTTTTGAGTTATAGGCCCAGCCTTATACATTGGCATATCTTTTAACACCTGTATAGGGTCCATACCATATCTTGGATTACCTTTTTTTAAATTTGATGGTTGATGAGGTCCACCCCATACTGCATCAGCTCCTGTTTGTCCTGGATTTTTTGCCATAATTATTAGTTTTTTCTATTTACAACGTAAGGTTTACCTTGTTTGTTTGTTTTTATTTTTCCTAGATCCTGTAAATCTTCAACTGATTTTCTTTTATAATTTTCTATTTTTTTAGATAAATCATCATAATCAGTTTCATCAATCATTTTACCTTCTTGTTTTTTAAACTTATTAGGTAAAAACAAAGTGTCTGATAGTTTTTCATTACCACCCATATATAGAGGAGCTACCGGATTAGGCGCAGGAGGCATAACAGGTTTATCTGTTCTACGTAACTGCATTTGATCAGCTAAAGCTTGACCTTCAAATAAGTTTTGACCTATGTCTTGTATTTTTAGGTTTTGTTTTAAACTTCCAGCTATATTAGGCATAATAGGCATTTTAAGACCTTTAGA
>Ga0181369_1000103_pt1 | contig 23023 bp, 11 predicted proteins | sample LowvirmetaG_8_FD_130088 | JGI IMG/M metagenome (GOLD analysis project Ga0181369, IMG submission 130088) | Marine viral communities from the Subarctic Pacific Ocean - Lowphox_04 viral metaG | ecosystem: Environmental > Aquatic > Marine > Oceanic | place: Subarctic Pacific Ocean | collected... | reverse complement strand
TGATCCTGGTACTAATTTTATTAACAAATATAATTCTTCTACTATATCATACACTACTAATTCTTCTACAGCAAAAGGTCCAATTGATTTTGTAACTTTAACTTCTGGTGGATTTTCATATATTACTCCACCTGGGATTTCAACAATTATATCAGATGAAGGAGTTGGTGCAATTTTGTCTCCAAAAACAAATAGTATAGGAGTTATTAACAAAATTGAGAACAAATTTTCTGGATATGGTTTTACTTCAGATTATAGACAAAAACCAATTATTCAATTCCCACAAATTTTAAAAATAAGTAATATATTTACTGTTACCTCGACACAACTTAATTTTGGAGGTGAAAATTATCTGTTTACTCCAAGAATTATTGTAACTGGAGGTGGATTAGCAGATAATGATACCTCACATGCTATAATTTCTGCAAAATTTGCAAAAGTTGGAATTAGAAATATTTTATCTTTAAATGTAAATTTTGAAGGCATAGGGTATTTATTTGCACCAAATATTAATATTGAAAAATATTATTTTACTGAATTGAGTGGCGAAGATGCTGACACGGTATTGACATTTAAATTTGCATTCAATCAATATATTTTACAAGATGATAAATTTAAAGTACGAGGATATTATATTAATAATAATGGTGATGAAGTATTTGCTGATAGTGGAACTTATCTTGCAAATTTATTAGTATCTGGAATTACTTGTAGACTAGCAGGTTCTATTGACAATTTAGATCCAAGAGATACCGGAGATTTAAGTAATGTTCCAAAATCCATACCAATTCAAAGATGGGAATTTATTTCAGAAAGTAGAGTTGCTACTGCTACTGCAATTATAACAAAATCAACCTTTGAAAGTTCTGAAAAAATTATATTTAATGAAAATCAAAATAAATTTGGATTTGTAACATCTTCATTTGGATGGCAACCTTCAAGTTCATCTTTACGTATTGAAAGATTTAATTATCAATTCCAGATTGGAGATACTTTATTTGGAGAAAATAGTAAATCTTTTGGTAAAATTACTAGTATTGATGGTTCTGTGACCGAAGGAAAACTTGGTGTATCTGTAACTAAACCAAAAGATTTCTTGACAAAAAAATCTTTCCTTGGATCAAACTTTGAAAAAATACAAGATAATTTTAAATATCAAAAATTTTCTTATGAGATTGGTGTAGATACTCCTTTTAGTGTGTGGAAAGAAAATTACAAAGAAGTAGTTCATCCTACTGGTTATAATTTATTTGCTAGAGCAAAAATTGAAAATGATGTCAGAATTGGTGATCCAAAAATCAAAACTGAAACTATTTCTACGATTGCTACAAATATTGCACAAGAAATTTCTCTTAGAAGAAAGTATAATTATTTGGTATCAAGAAATGTAGGAAATGAAGAAGTTCAAATTTTAAATAAAGACCTTACAGACGTTAAAGAAACGTCTAAAGCAGTTGTTGCTGTTTTTGAAGATATATCAGATCAATTTAATGATATAGACACTTCTTTCTTACTTAAAGTAGTTGATCCATTGGAACCTAGAAAAAATAATGAAATTAATTATATTAAAGATTATGATGTAGATCAAATGGTAGTTATTCTTGATAATGTAATACAAACATATGGTTCTTCGTGGTTTATAACCGATTCAGATAAAAATATCAAATTTACTTCAAGTAGACAACAAGGAGAACTATTACCCGATGACGAAATACTAACTTATAGAAAATTTAATGATAGTACTGTAATTCATAACTATTCCGAATCAGTACAATCTGAAGATTCTATATTTAATATTAGAGATAATTCAGAAAATCCTTGGCCATCATCTATATTTACATCTATTGATAAAGATAATTATTTTGTATTTATTGATGGTATTTGTCAAAATAATAGTGTCTTTACTATTTCAAATGCCAACAATGGACAAATTGACTTTGGTTCAGAAATTTTGCCTATTGGAACTCAAATTTCTGTAAGGTATGTTTCTGGATTTTTGAAAAATGAGTTTACATCTGGGTCAGTTACTGCAAATACACCAATAACTTTGTCAAATAAACCTTCAATATCAACTTCCAAAAATAGTTATTTTGTTTTTGTGGATGGAGTTTTGATGACAAGTGGAACTGATTTCATTTATGATATTGATACTAATAAAGATATTATATTTACTGAAAGTTTTAATTATGATTCGTTAGTTGTAATTATTGATCCTTTGGGAGTTTCTTTGAATGCCCAAGAAACTAACTTATCTGCTGAACAATATTTTTATAAAATCGAAGACGGTCAACTTGAGATTCCGGAAGATACTGTTATTAATCCAGAAGAATACATTCTAGATATTGCTGGTGTAGTTCAAACACCATATTTGGTATATGAAATTATCGCCAGTAATGAAAGAAAAATTAATTTCACAGAACCACCCAGGAGAGTACTAGTAGAAGAAAATAATCCAAATATAGATACTGATAATGTATATGTTGGGAAACAATTTATAGGTCTTTTGTATCAAAGAAGTGACCCAACTGGATCTGGTGGAACTACTAAAAATTATCAATTTGATGATATTAGTCAAAATATTATTCATGTTAAAGAAAATTTAGACAATTTTAATATTGGAGATACTATTAGTAGAAATGATGCTGCATCTTTTACAACAATTTCTAAAAAAAATTCTACTATTACTAAAATTATTTCTCAATCTTCCATTGTTAATGTATCTTTTGCTCCCTCTAATACTCAAATTATCCCTGTCAATACACTCAAAAATATATTTGTAGGTGATAGATTAACATTTAATGGTGGAATTGGATTGACAAGTTTAAATGATGATGAACTTGAAATTTCATCTATTGATTATGCAAATACTACAATAACTGTTCAAAATATTTCTTCAAATACACTATCAATTAACATACCAATTGATGGTAATTTTGATATCAAACATAATACTCTTGAAGTTTTTAACTTAGAAACAACTGTTGCTGATAAAGATGCTGCATTTGTATCTGGTGATATTATCTTAAGTGGTTCTAATAATGTTCAGTCAACTTCTATTACTAGTACTATTAGTAACTCTGTTGGTCTTAGACTCGACAATGGTATTGCATCAGTTCAATCAGGAAATATTACAGCAGGTGTTTTAAGTGGAAATGCAAATATAGTTAATGGTGGTTCATTATATACTACTACGCCAAACGTTAGTATTGTTGGTGGGTCTGGTAGTGGTGCTACTGCTACTGCTACTATTGCCGGTGGTATAATCACTCAAATCGCCCTCAGTGGGGGTGAAGGGTATGATGCTAACAATTTACCCACTTTAGTTATTGACGGTCCTCCTGCTAGCATATTAGAAGTTCCTACTGGAGAAGGTGCTCAATTCAGTATTAATGATTATATTGAAATTGATGAAACTGAAATTGCAAAAATTACTAGTATATCCTCAGATAGTCTTACTATAGATAGAGGTCAATTACAAACTGAAGTTAATAATTTCTTTATTAATACTACAAATATCAAAAAAATTATTCCATATCAGATTACGGTTAATTCATATAGAAGAGGATTTGATGGAAATAAAACTTCATTCAAACTCACTGAAGAATATCGACCAACCAATATTTTACCTAATTCTGATATATTTGTAATTGTAAATGGTGTTCAGCAAAAACTCACAGAGTCATATTCACTTTCACAATCTAATCCTAACCAAACAGAAATTAATTTTACAGAAGCACCAAAATCGGGAAGTCCTTGTAATATTTTTTATCTAGGTCAGTCTATAATAATTAAAGATATATCTGGTCAATTTAACGGTTCAAAAAAAATATTTGAACTTCGAGATAGTTTGGGTGAAATTTTTAGTTTTAGTGCTGAAAATAAACCAGAATCAAACATATCTGCAAATTTAATTATATTTATTGATGGAGTTTATCAAATACCATCAGCAACGTTCACTGATAGAGAACCTGCATATTCAGAAAATTTATCATCTTTTAAATTATTTGGTAGTATAATTGAATTTACTTCTCCTCCTGCATTTGGATCATCCTTTCAAGGATTTATTTACGTTGGTTCTGATGATGATTATAATAATATTGATATTGAACCACCAGTAGAATCTGGTGATATTCTTGTTCAGGATAATGAACGTTTTTCAAGAAATGTTATTAATGTTATTAGTTCAACTACACTAGCAGTGACTGATAGTTTAAGTCAAGTTAAAGAAACTAATGGAATTAATTTTAAACCAAATCGAGTATCTTCAAATGGGTATCAATTTACAGATCTTATACAATCAGAACCTGTAAGAGAATCACTGAGAGCAAGAAGATTATTATCTTCAAAAATTGCAACCGGAGGTTTAACAGGTTTCCCATTAACAGGTAAAGTTATATCTACTTCTGCGTATGACATTGAAATTGAACCAATTGATAATTTTATTCCAGTATCACCAGATTCAGGTCTTGATGAATTTACTTTTGAACTTAAGGAATCTACAAACTTTCCAATTAGATTGTTAAATTCAAAATATACAACAGCAACTTTTGGAGCAACTTCATCTGATAATGAAACACTTAACAGTGTTACCATTGGTTATGATTTGCCATTTAATAATATCATTCATCTTTCAAATGGTTCTCCCACTATATTTGACAATTATTCAAATACAGAAAACGGTAATGCAATTTCTAGTCCCATTATTGAACAAATTAGAAGAATTACTTATGGTCCAACTACATATGAGGAATTTGGAGCAGATGTATTGAAATGGGAACCAGATGATGATAATATTGGTGGTAAATTATATTTAAAATTAGATGATACCGCCAATCCACCAGAGACAACCCATAAAATTAGAATTGAGACTATCGGAACTGCTTCACCATATCAAAATAACAAAAGTTATGCTAAAAATGAATTAACTCATGCAAATGGTAACATATATATAACTGTAAATGGACGTGATGGTTTTATTGGCCAGGATGGAACTTCTAGCGAATCTGGTACTGGTCCATCTGGTACTGGAAATGGAATTCAAGATGGTACTGTAGAATTTAATTATGTTCAAACAATTCCAGTCAATGATTTTGATATTGATGAAGATAATTTAATTGCAGAGTATCAAACTTTGTCTGTTGGTGATGCATTTTATTATACCACTTAACACTATAAATAGTAAAAAACTGTTTCACGATGGCAGCATTATTAACCGATAGGTTCCGCGTAGTTTTAGCGGAAAATTTTAGAAGTAGAGTAGAACTTGGAGAAAGTACTGCACTTCGAGATATTTTTGTGCTAGGAGGAGGGTCGGCAGAAGATTTCCCAATTAATTTATGGTTGTTTTTTGCTAGATCTAGTACATGGGTCAACGAAAATGGTGATCCAGATAATCCTCCAAATCCCATAGATAACCAAGAACAAGCATTCAATTTATATGATCAAATGCTTGGATTGAAAAAAGTTCAATCTTCAAATATTAGAGGTGTTATTCGCAATAACACTTGGACTATTAATAAAGTGTATGATGTTTATAGACATGATTATGGTTCAGAAACTCAACCATATTCTAATGATTTTATTGCTGGTCGAACTTCAGAAACTAAATTATATGAAACTGATTACTACGTAGTAACTTCTGAATTTAAAATATATAAATGTTTAGATAATAACAATCAAGCAAATTCTACAATAGAACCTACATCAATTTCAAGTGCTCCATTCAAAGAAAGTGATGGGTATGTATGGAAATACATGTATAGTCTTTCTGCATCTGATTTTGAAAAATTTAAAACTGACGATTATATTCCAATTCCTACAAATTTTATTACTGGAAATGAAATTAATCCATCTTCAAATTTTGGAGGAGCAGTATATAATGTAAGTATTGACGACCCAGGAAATGGTTATACTATTGATGATCTTTTTGACATAAAAGGAGATGGAACAGATGGCAAAGTTCAAGTAACTTCTGTTGGTAATGAGGGTGAAATTATTTCAGTTAGAGTTATCAATCCAGGTCAATCGTATACCTTTGGTACAGTAGAACCTGTAGTAAATCAAAATTCTGGAAACAATGCTAAGATACAAGCAATATTTTCGCCAAAAGAAGGACTTGCTAAAAATATTGGATTAGAACTAGGAGCATATAGACTTGCATTAAATGCAAAACTTAATTCTACAGATTTTCCTTTTGAGAATGATTTTTCAGTAGTTGGATTGATTTATAATCCAACAATTATTGAAAATCCACTTAATAATAATACTGCAATTGGTACATATAAAATGAAATTGGAGGCAGCATTATCACAATCTCCAACTAATGATTCTATGATTTCTGGATCAGTAAGTGGTGCAACTGGTATATTAGTTCATTACGAAGAAACAGCAAATAATGAATATTTTATTTGGTATACACAAGAAAATATTTTTAACCAAGGAATAGATGCACAAAATCAAAAAATACCATTTGCTTTGGGTGAACAAATTACTATTGGTGAAAATTTAAATTCTTCTATAAGTTCAGATCCTGGATCTATTTCGCAACCCGATATAACAAGAGGGTCTGGAGAAATCATCTACATAGATAATAGGAATCCAATCACAAGAGCATCAGACCAGTCAGAAGATTTTAAAATTATATTAGAGTTCTAAAATGCCCCAATCCACAAATTTTAATACACCTCCTTATTTTGAGGATTATAATCCAGAAGATAATTTTCATAAGGTATTATTCAAACCTGGTGTTCCTCTTCAAGCAAGAGAGTTAACGACCGTACAATCTATTCTACAGAATCAAATTGAAAAATTTGGTTCTAGCATCTATGGAGAAGGTTCTATGGTTGTGCCTGGTCAAATTGGATTTGATTTATATAACTATTCAGTTTTAATTGAAGATGAATATTTTGGATTACCTTCATCACAATTAGTGGATTTTATTGTTGGTAAAACTATTACCGGGCAAATTTCTGGAGTTACGGCAAAGGTTGTAAATGCAATTACAGCAGAACAATCTGAAAAGGGATATACGACACTTTTTATTAAATATATTTCTGCATCTAGTTCCAACGAAGATTCTAAATTTATAGACGATGAAATTTTAATTTCCAATGAGTCTTTTAGTATTGGAAATACTGTAATTTCAGAAAATACTGATTTTGCAAAATGTATTACTGAAAATTCAACTAATATAGGTTCTTCTGCAAAAATTAATCCAGGCATATACTATGCTAAAGGGCATTTTATTTCTGTAAAAGAGCAAGAAATTATTCTTGATCAGTTTGGAATAAATCCTTCATACAAAATTGGGTTACAAGTATTAGAAACTATTGTTAGTTCTGAATCTGATGGAAGATTAAATGATCCTTCGCAAGGATATTCTAATTTTGCTGCTCCTGGTGCAGATAGATTTAAATTAGATGCAAAATTAGTAAAAAAATCTATCTCAGATGATAGTGTAACTGATTTTATTGAACTTCTGCGTATTGAGAATGGAAAATTAAAAGAAATTGTCACAGAAGATTCTAATCAAGTTGATAGAACTCTAGAAAATACTTTTGCAAGAAGAACTTACGATGAATCTGGCGACTATGAAATAGAACCTTTTACTTTTAGTTTAGAAGAATGCTTAAATGATGGTACTAATAATGGTGTATTTGAACCATTATCTACTACTAATGATGGTAACGTTGCGTCTAAAGATTTATTTGAAGTTGTTGCAAGTGCTGGTAAATCTTATGTTCGTGGGTTTGAAATTAAAAATATTTCAAATAATTATATTGATGTTAAAAAATCAAGAGAGTTCAAGGAAGAAACTGATGTAATTACTACTACAAATTTTGATGGATTTACAATAACTCTTGATAATAACGTATCTTATAATGATTTGAATAATACTTTTCAAAATAATGATAGAGTAGTTCAGTTAATAGATGAATCTGACGATGCTATAGGATATGCAAAGTTAATTTCGGTAGATGGTTCTGTAGTTAAACTTTATGCAATAACTTTTTTAACATTTGATAAAAATTTATCAAATTTAAAAAAAATTCAAATTGGTTCAAGTTATAATTTTGAAACTAATGCAGTATCTGGTGGTACTACCTATGGTATTACTAGTACAGGAGGAAAATCATCTGTTTTATTTGCACCATTGATAGATGATAAAGTAATTAAAAGTGTAGAAGATGTAACTTTATATGACATTAAAGGTTTTGCAACTGGTATATTAACCAATGGTATAACATCACTTACTGGAGTTAAATTTAACTCAAACAATTTTGCAGAATATCAATTTATATTTGATGGAAGTCCTACAGTTGGAGCAAGTCCTTCAGTAACTGTAGATTTAGTAGCAGGAACTATTGACATTGATATTGATGATAGTACTTTTAATGGTTCTTTTTATGTGTTTGGACCACAAACTATTGCAAATCCAACAGAAACATTAATATCTCATGATAAAATGAGAGTAATGAGACTCAGAAATATTCCTACCAAATATGAATATAATAATCAAAAATTATCTTTAGGTCGCACTAAAGTATCAAAAGTTCACGCTGTATACATTGGAACTGAAACTGATCAAGATATTATATTTCCAAACATATTATTAAACAATCCTCTCTCACTTTTGCCTGGAGAAATTATTGTTGGTGCAGATAGTTCTGCTAAAGGAAGAGTTATTAGTGTTTCTAGCAATACAGTATTTTTTGTATATGAGTCTGATACAATTTTTATTGCTGGGGAGAATATTACGAGTCTGGCAAGTAATCTATCAGAAAACATTGCCACAGTCAGTGTTACAAATCCAAATCCAGTAAAAGAAGGAAACCAAAACAAAAAAGGAAAATTTAGATTAAATGTAGGACAAACACAAAATTCTTTTGAATATTCTAGTCTTATAAAGAAAAATTTATCATTTAATATACCTCCAACTCGTAATAGTAGTGAAATTTCTAGCGTTGCATATGAAAATTCTACTGTATATGCTTTAGGAGATTTTGTTCTTGTAGGCAATAATGTATATGAAGTAGTCACTGCTGGTGAGTCTGCTACTTCTGGTTCAGGTCCTACTGGAACTGGAACTGGTATTAATGATGGGACTGTAGTATTTGACTTTAAAGTTACAGAAATGCCCAATTATATTTGGGTAGTTTTTGATGAATTTGTAGATACTATTAGTGGAACTTTTTCCACAGCAAATTCATATTATAATGCAGATTTTGATGATATTCCTTCATATAAATTTGGAAGAACAAAATATTATTTAAGTGATTTAATTGATTTTAGAATTAACCAAACTCCAATTACTGTTGGATCAGGAACAATTAATACACCATTTGAAATTAATATTAGTTCCATAATTGCCAATACAAATTTATTTAATTTTGGTAATACTAATTTTACAAATTTACCAGATAATCAAGTTCTTGCTTCTGGATACTCTATAACTAAAAAAATTGAATATTATTTATCCAAAACAACAGATATTTACTTGTCTAGTGATGGTGAATTTGAAATTAAAGATAAAATAGAATCTACCGCAGAAAACGGATCTACTGATATCAATAATTGTATGAAATTGTTAACCTTGTCAATTCCTGCATACACTCGTAATTTAAATGATATAATAATTGATAGAAGTACAAACAAACGTTATACAATGAAAGATATTGGCAATCTAGAAAATAGATTGGACAATGTAGAATACTACACTCAATTGAGTTTATTGGAGACTGACACTGCGAATTTATTCATCCCAGATAATGGAAATTTAAATCGTTTAAAAAATGGTTTTATTGTTGATAATTTTACTAGTCATGAGTTAGGAGATATTGAAAATCCTAGTTATAGATGTGCTATTGATGCAGAATTAGGAGAATTAAGATCACCACATTATACAAGTAATGTTCCTATAAAATTAAAAAATATTGAAAAAATAAATAACATTAAAAATAATTTTTTAATGTTGGATTATAGCGACAAAAAAATTATTTCTCAACCTTTTGCTTCTGGGGTAGAAAATGTCAATCCTTTTGCTGTTATATCTTGGGTTGGTGAAATTAAGGTTCAACCATCTGTCGATGATTGGGTTGATGTCACAAGAGTACCAGAAAAAACTACTATTATTGAAGGTGATTTTACTGCTCAGGCAAGATTTTTTGGTGTTTCTAATTTGACAAACGGTGGATTTGGAAGAACTGAATGGAATAATTGGCAAACTCAATGGACATCTAGAAGAAGTAGAACAGTTCATACTAGAGAATTTTTGCGTCCAGGCAGGAATCGTAACAGACGAGTAGATACTACTACTACTACATTAACTACTAGACTTACTAGATCTGGTGTTAGAGCTAGAGTTACTCCCAGACTTGATAGAACAGTTTTAGGTGATAGGATAATAGATGTTAAATATGCTAGATTTAAACGTTCTAGAAATATTAGATTTGATGTTTCTAAAGTAAAACCATTCGTAAAATTATATCCTTTCCTGGAAGGAAAAGATATTTATACTCTCACAACTCCAAAATTAGTTGAAATTAAAATGTTGAGTGGGGAATTTACTATTGGAGAAGATGTTCAATTAGTTAGTAATCTTAACAATAAAGGTAGAAGGTTTAGGGCAACTGCTAGTAGACCAAATAGGTATCCTACTAGGGATCCTAATGCTGATCGGACACTTACTATCAATCCGTATACCAGAAAACCAATGGAAACGGAGTATACAAGCAATTCTACTATTTTGAATTTTAATGTCATCAAATCTGCTGGTTATGATAGAACAACTAAAACTTATAATATTAAAAATGGTCAGGGGGGATATTTACTTAAAAATGATAAAGTTGTTGGATTGCAATCTGGTGCAGTAGCACAAGTAACTAACAAAAGATTTGTTACGACGCAAAATGGTGAGTTAATTGCAGGAATTTTCTTCCCAGATCCTTCTGTATCAGGAAATCTACGTTGGAAAACAGGTGAATCTATCATTAAGGTTACAGATTCTTCTACAAATTCACTCATTCCTGGCACAGTTCAATCTTCAGCAGAAGGAACATTTGAAGCATCTGGCACTATACAGACAAAACAACAAAATGTACTTTTGACTAGAAATGCTAGAGTTAGATTTGATACGGTAAATCAAAATAGAACAATTAGAAGAACTAATGTCACGGTTAGAAGAGGAGCATGGCGTGACCCTCTTGCCCAATCATTCTTAGTGGAAGAGACTGGCGGTATATTTTTATCTAAAATTGACACGTATTTTTTCAGCAAAGATACAGCAGGACTGCCCGTTAGTATGGAAATTAGAGAAATGGAAAACGGTTATCCATCTCCTAATATTCTCGGTGAAGTAACACTAATACCTGATGATGTAAATGTATCTAGTGATGCAACTGCTGTTACTACGTTTACATTTGATAATCCAATTTATTTAAAAGAATATGAGGAATATTGTTTTGTAATATTGACTTCTTCGGTAGAATATAGAATGTGGATTTCTACAATGGGAGAAATTGACATCAATGGTAATAGGATTACATCTCAACCATATGCAGGAGTTTTATTCAAATCTCAAAATGCTTCTACATGGACTGCAAATCAATTACAAGATTTAAAATTTAACATATATCGTGCAGAGTTTGATACTACAAGTTCTTCCGTATATAGGTTTGTTCCTCAAAATGAAGATAACTCATTGACTAGTAATTTGGGAGAAGATCCTATTGAATTAAATATTAATTCTGGATATATTAAAGTAAACCATGAAAATCATGGTATGCATGATCCATCTTCCTTTGTGACTATCTCCGGTGTTTCTAGTGAACAATTTGGTATATTAGGTCAAGATTGGACTGGATTGCCAGGTGATAGTTTTAGTATTAAAGATACATCAGGAGATAATTCCATTAGAAATTTATTTTTTAACAATAATAATATTAATGGAAATCCACCTTCTTCAACTAATTTATCATATATTAAAATAAACAACTCTGTTTATTCTTATGATGCATCTCAAACTTCTGCAATCAACAATGGTACTTTTCCTATTACGGTAACATCAAAAATTAGTGGTGATACTCCTGCAGATGGTTATAAAGAAATATCTGAATGGGAAATTGAACCGTATATAATTAATGGTATTCCTTTGACAGAAATTAACAAAACACACAGAAATTTAAAGTGGATTACATTAGATTCATATCAAATTAATTTGTCAAATTTGATTAGAAATACTCCTGATAATATTTCAGTCGGTGGATTGAACGTTATAGCATCACAAAATATTATGTATTCACAAATTATGCCGCAAATTGCTTATGATACTTATCCTGGTACATCAGTAACAGCAAAATTGAAATCAACAAGTGCAACGTCTATAGGAAATTCTTCCTTCTCAGACCCATCCAATTCAATCCAACCAACAGATAAATCTTATATTAAAGATAATAAATTTGAAAATATTGAACTAAATGAAAATAACTATTTTTCATTACCTAAATTAGTAACATCACAACCAAATTCACTGAACTTATTACAAGGTGAAGATTCTACCGAAATTAGACTTACTTTATCAAGCGAATTATCAAACTTAAGTCCAGTTATTGATCTAGAAAGATTTAGTCTAATTACTACTATTAATAGAATTGATAATATTAATGAAAACTACAAAAAAGCATATTTTTCTGATGATTCTGGAACGTATAATAATATTGGATCAGAAACATTAGAAGATTATAATTCTTCAAATTATATAACAAAATTAGTAACTCTTGCAAATCCGTCAACTAGTTTAAGAATTGAATTTGCTGCATTTAATCCAGGTGTAGGATCTGATCCATCTACTAATATTGATGTTTATGTGAAAATTCTTTCTGGTGAAGAATCTGATCCCGAATCTATTAAGTGGGGTGATGTTATAGTTCCATCTGAAAATTCTAGATCAGATACAGAATATGTAGATCAAAGATATGATTATTCTATTCCATCATCAACTCCTAAATTTACATCATTCCAAATTAAAATTAGAATGAGATCCAAAAATCAAGCACTTGTTCCCTTAATTAAAGATTTACGATGCATAGCACTAGCTTAATTCCGGTAGAAGGTCACGATGGATACTGTCGTGACCCTCTTACTAAGGCAATAATTAATACTAATAAATTAGATTATGAAAAATATATTGCTACTAGAGAAAAAAATAATTCATTAACAAAATCTATAGAAAATAATTCTGAAAGTATAAAAGAATTAAAATCTGAAATTAATGAAATTAAAAATTTACTATTACAAATAATTCCTAAATAATTTATAAGGAAGGAGAGGTTCATGTCAGCAATACCGATTAATTTCATAATATATAAAAATACTGACTTTAAGATTGCTATCAATATAAGGAATTCAGACAATACTTTTGTAGATCTGACTAATTATACGATAGAAGCTAAAATGGCAAGAAATTTTACCACAACGAGTAAAATTAATTTAAATCCTCAAAAAATTGATCCACTTGCTGGATTAATTCAACTTTCTTTGCAAGATACTAGTACTAGTTTGATAACCGGAACGGACAGTTTAAAAATTGGTAGATATGTTTATGATGTTGTTTTGACTGATGACAATTTTTTGAAAGAGAAAGTTATCACTGGTATTATTGATGTTCAACCATCCGTGACTTAAAATGTCAAAATATAACATAAGATTAAATTCTGGCAATCAAAAAGTAATTCAAGCAGTAAGGAAACCTACTGTAAATTTAGACGTATCAACTTCATTTGAAGTAAATACTATATCGGAATTAGAAGACGTTGATATTACAGATAGAAAAGAAGGTTACGTATTAATGTGGAATCAAGATAGATTAATGCATGAATATGTACCTCCATTTGAAGTTGTAGATAGATCTGATAGTGATGATCCTGTTCAACAAGGAGATGATGCTATAGATTATGGAACATTTTAATTATAAATATATTAAGGAACGTATTTTAAATTAACTAGGTAGTAAAATGGCGGCACCAAGATTAAGACTAAAAAGAGGATCAACTACTCCAGAAGGTAATGTCACTAATGCTTTAGCAGGAGAACCATTTGTAGATACTACTGGGGATAATTTCTATATTGCAGATAGTGCTAGTACTTTTATTCATGTTGGTGGATCCTCATATACTTCAAGAGTAGATAGTTTCCTAACTGCAAAAACTACAACTGTTGGTGATATAGTAACCTTAAAAGAGGGTACTACTAATGGAACAAATACAATTGATATTAAAGCACCTGCAAGTGTAACTGGATCATATGATCTAACCCTCCCTGCAGCAAAACCAGGATCTGCTGGAGCATACTTACTTGAATATGATCAAGCAACAGAAGTTCTTTCCTTTGCTCCATCAGTTGCTGGAGAATCGGTTGAGACCCAAAATACCAATACTGATTCATCGTTTTTCTTAACTTTTGTTGATAGTAATAACGGTAGTGCATCACTAGAAACAGTATTTACTGATGGTGAACTTTCATATAATCCAAATAGCGATATTTTAACTGTATCTGGTTCTGTTAGTGTTGGTTCTACTGGTATTGACATTGCAGGTTCAACCTCTGGTACTGTAACTTTAGTAACTGCAGCGGCAGCAGGAACTACTACAATCACACTTCCAGCAACTACTGGTACAGTTGTTACAACTGGTGATAGTGGTACTGTTACGAGTACCATGATTGCGAATGGTACGATTGTTAATGCAGATATCAATGCTAGTGCTGGTATTGTTGATACTAAGTTAGCAACAATTTCAACAGCAGACAAAGTTGCTATTTCTGCATTAGACATTGATGGTGGTACTGCAACTGCTTCACTTGCTGATGCAGATTTAATCATTGTTGATGATGGTGGCGGTGGAACTAATCGCAAGGCAGCACTAACCACAGTTACTGATTATACATTTGCAAAAGTTTCTGGTGATGTTACAGTTACTAGTGCTGGTGTTGCAACAATTCAAGCAAACTCTGTTGCCCTTGGTACAGATACCAATGGCAATTATGTCGGTGACGTGACTGCAGGTGAAGGTCTTGCTAAAACTTCTTCTGCTGGTGAAGGACAAACAGTTGATTTAGCATTTAAAAATGCTGCAAATTTAACTTCTAATACAGTCCTTAAATGGGATGATGGTAATACACAATTAGTAAATAGTTCTATTGTTGATGATGGTAGTACTGTCACAATTACTGGTAATTTAACTGTCACTGGTTCAAATACAGTAACCAATGTACAAACAACTAATACTCAAGTTACAGATGCATTACTTGAATTAGGAAATGGTACTACTGGAACTCCTGCTGCTACCAGAGACATTGGTCTGATAATGGAGCGTGGCGATGAGTCTAATATTTTTGTAGGTTTCGATGAAGGTTTAGACCTATTCATTGCTGGTTCTACATCTAATACTGGTTCTGATTCTACTGCTGGAACTATAACACCAATTGCTTTCTTATCACTTGCTTATAATGTAACAGATACTGCTGGAACTAATGAAGTAGTAATTGGTTACAATGGAACTTCATCTCAAAGAGAATTGCAGAATATCGTAGTTGATGCCGGAACATATTGATAAATAATATAGCATGAATTAATTTTATGAATGATATTCAAGTAGATTATGCAACTCTTGTTGAAATTATGACTACTGAGTTGCATTCTTATCAAAGTCAAGTGATTGCATTGAAAGCAAAATTAAAAATATATGATAACGAACTTACTGCTGCTTTAAATAAAGTGGATGTAATTCAAAAAGAAAAACCCACATCTCGAAAAAAATCTGTAAATACAGAAAAAGATGCCGGGTCATATTAACCTACATAGGTAATTAAAATGGCAGCACCAAAGATACGTTTGAGGCGTTCATCTACGTCTGGAAATATTCCAACTACTTCACAATTAGATTTAGGTGAAGTAGCAATTAATACTCATGATGGTAAATTATTTTTAAAAAGAGACCAGAGTGGCACAGAAAGAATTATAGATGTCACTGCGTCTCTGGAATCAAATGAACCTATGGGGCATAACGATGTCTCAGAAAGTACTATATCGTTCACAAACGCCTCTAGAGTATTCACAATCACACCAGTATCAAGTAGATTTGATGTTTGGTGTCAGGGAATTAGATTTGCATTTACTTCAGCACAAACAACTACAATAGCAAATACAAATGGGTTGTACTATGTGTATTTTGATGGTAATGGAGTTTTACAAAACAAGGCAGCAAGTTCAGCAGATATAGACTATAAGACTGAAGTTCCGACTGCAATTTTATATTGGAACGGTAGTGCTGCTAGTTTTGTTTTTGATAATAGACATGGAATTACTTTAGATTGGCAGACTCACGAATACCTACAAAAAACTAGAGGTGCAGTAGTTGCTTCTGGATTTACTGCATTAACTTATTCTACCACTGGTGATGGTACTGCAAATAGTCATGCACAATTTGGTTTAGGTGCAGATGGAGTATTTTATAACGAAGATTACAAAGTATCGATAAGTCATTCTGCATCTCCATCAAATTTATTTGAACAGAGTATAACTACTGCTGGAGAATTTCCAATTTTATATAGAAATGGAACAGGTGGTCAATGGACAAGAGATGTTGCTACTTCATATCCGGTAAAATTTTCTTCAGGTAATCTTATTGAATATAATGTTTCTGGCGCTTCTTGGTCTTCTGCTCAAGTAAGTAGTGGGAATTTTGGTGTTTATTTTATAGTTGCTACTTCTGATATTAATGCTCCTATAATTTCCATTCAAGGACAGGGAAATTATGCAACCGAAGGGGATGCAATGAGAGCAGAGTTCGAGGATTTAGATCTTGGCAATACTGATGCTTCAAATGCTCCAAAGTTTCCTAAGAATGATGTAAGACCTTTATACAAATTAATATTTCAGGCAAATAGTGCTTACACTAATGCTCCAAAGGCACGTCTAGTAGATCTTATAGATCTGAGACAAAATGTTTCTGTTGAATTAACAGGAGCACAAGGATCGTCAATTGCTGTAACTGCACCTGAAAGTAATATTATATACGTAAGTAAAGATGGTAATGATGCACAATCTGGAACTACACTAGGGACAGCAAAAACTACAATTAAATCTGCATTATCCGTTGCAACTACTGGAACTGTTATTAGAGTTTATCCCGGTGAATACACAGAAGATAACCCACTAATAATGCCAGCACAAACATCAATTGTTGGTAGTAGTTTAAGAGAAGTTACACTTAGACCACAAAATGGAAATACAGATTTTATCTATGTAAATAACGGTTGCTATATTTCTGATGTATCTTTTAATTCTTCATCTTCTAATAATGGTGATGTAATTTCATTTAATCCTAACGATCCACCATTTATTAATCAGTCACCATATATTCAAAATTGTACTAATTTTATCGACGGTTCTACTGGTCTTCATATTAATGGAGACGATGCCATAGGAGACACTAAATCTATGGTAGTCGATAGTTTTACACAATTCAACTCTGGTGGTCATGGATGTAAAATTTCAAATGAAGGATATGCTCAATTAGTTTCTATGTTTACTGTTTGCAATGATATTGCAGTTGAGTGTGTGAGCGGTGGATGTTGTGATCTAACAAACTCAAATTCATCTTTTGGAAACACAGGTTTAATTGCCACAGGAGTAGGTCCTAAAAAATATACGGGCACAGTATCACAAGCATCAAGTGCTGGAGATGATACAATTAGAGTAAATATTGCAACTACTCAGAAAAGTGTTTCTACAGCAACTTATGCAAATACTACTGGAGTATTGACTGTCACCACATCTGCAGCACATGGATTTGATGTTGGAATGGATATAAAAATTGAAAATTTAAATTTTAGTTGCACAAGTCCAAGTGGTAGTGCTGCGTTCCCATCAGGTAATTATGGATACGTCTTCAAAGTTGAATCTACACCATCTACTACACAATTTACTGTAAATGTAGGAACATCTACGATTGCTCATACATATGTTTCTGGAGGAACTGCTGAGATAGTAGCAGTTCGTCCATTTGCTGGTCAAGTAGTTTTCTTTGATACTTTATATTATGAGGTTGTGAGATTTAATGTTACTAATGGTGGTAGTGGATATGATTCTTCCAATCCTCCTATAGTAACACTTGCAAGTTCACCAGAAAGTTGGGGTATTGATGCTGAAGGAATCGCAGAAGTATCTAGTACTGGGGTAGTGACTGGAATTATTGTTACTTCTAGTGGTAGAGGTTATGGATCTACCATAGCAAATCCAACAATTGCGGCACCAACTTCTGGAACTACGGCAACAGCAACTGCAGAATTAGTTCCTTCATATTTCATTGTAGAGTCAACACTTGAGACTTCTACAGATGTTTATGACATTACATTTGCAAATGATATTCCTATTGCATTGACTACTAGTAGTGTTGCTAATTTTTACAAACAAAGTAGACTTTTAGCATCAAGTCATTCATTTCAATATATAGGATCAGGTACTAATATTAATACTGCTCTACCACAAACTGGGGGAGTTTCAATTCCAGAAAATGAAACTATTAGTCAAAGTGGTGGATTAGTAGTATTTACAAGTACCAATGAATCTGGAAACTTTAAAATTGGTGATGGAGTAATTATAGATCAAGCTTTGGGTAGAATTTCTGGTCAATCATATTCGCAAAGTCTATTTTCTCAAGTAACACCATATATCATCGCACTAGGAGGTTAACCCATGGCATTAAAATTAAACGTATACAAAACAATCACACCATCTGTTGCTACTTCAGCAACAGTTGTGTACACAACTCCTTCTGGTTACACTGGTATTGTGTTGCTAGCAAACATATCAAATCCTACTACAGGAACACTTAAAGTTACATTAGAGCATAGAAGAAGTGCTGCCGATACAAGTATTGTCACAGATTTTCCAATTAGTAGTAAAGACTCTGCAAATTTGGTAGAGGGTAAGTTATTTTTACAATCTGGAGATCAGTTAGTTTTAACTGGAGAAGCAACTACATTAGAAGCAGTAATTTCTATCTTGGAGACACTTAACTAAAATGGCAAAATATCTTTCTAATCGGGTAAGAAATTTTAATATTGGTGTTTCTAGTATCACCGAATCAGATACGGTATTGAATGTTATTGGCAATACTGTTTTTACCGGTAAAGTTACAATTCCCGATAATAATAAGTTTGTTGCTGGTGACGGTGATGACTTACAGATTTATCATGATGGGACTGATAGTTATATTCAGGAACTAGGTCCGGGTCTTTTAAGTATAGATGCAAGTTATACTAGAATAAGAAATGTTGCTGGTGACAAAACTGTTGCAACCTTTACACACTTAACTGGTGCGACCGGTGGAGTTCAACTTTATTGGGACGGAAGCAAGAAACTTGAAACCACTTCAACCGGTGCAACTGTAACCGGAACATTAACAGCAACAACATTTAGTGGGAATCTACCGACAACTGATCTTACAGGATCTATAACTAATGCTCAGTTAGCAGGTTCTATTACGAATGCTAAGTTAGTAAACGATAGTGTTTCTTATGGTGGAATAAGTTTAAACTTAGGTCAATCTGATGCTACTCCAGCATTTGACCTTTCGGATGCCACTAATTATCCAACTAGTAGTCTTAGTGGTACTATTACCAATGCTCAGTTAGCAGGTTCTATTGCAAATAATAAATTAGTTAATGATAGTGTTTCTTATGGTGGAATAAGTTTAAACTTAGGTGCTTCTGATGCAACACCAGCATTTGACCTTTCGGATGCCACTAATTATCCAACTAGTAGTCTTAGTGGAACCATTACGAATGCTCAACTTGCTGGATCAATTGCGAATGCTAAGTTAGTAAACGATAGTGTTTCTTATGGTGGAATATCATTAGACTTAGGTCAATCTGATGCTACGCCAGCATTTGATTTAAGCGATGCCACTAACTACCCAACTAGCAGTCTTAGTGGAACCATTACGAATGCTCAACTTGCTGGTTCTATTACAAATGCTAAGTTAGTTAATAGTTCAATTACTGTAAGTGATGGGTCAAACTCAACTGCAACAGCACTGGGTGGTACTATAACATTTTCAGGAACTAATAATGAGGTAGATGTAGCAGAGAGTTCAGGCACAGTTACGATAGGATTACCTAATAATGTAACCATAGCAAATAATCTTACTGTTACTGGAAATCTTCAAGTGGATGGAGATACGGTTACAGTAAACACTTCCACATTGACTGTGGAGGATAAGAATATTGAGATTGCCAAAGGTGCTGCAAATGATGCTGCTGCTGATGGTGCAGGTATTACAGTTGACAGTGGAGATGGAGTTAAGACTTGGAATTGGGTTGACTCTACTGATTCATGGACATCATCTGAGCATATAAATCTTGCATCAGGTAAAGGTATCAAATTAAATGGTACTACAGTATTGAGTGGCACCACACTTGGATCAACAATAGTATCATCATCACTTACGAGTGTTGGAACATTGGGGTCATTAACAGTCTCTGGTAATATAACTGCTAATGGTAATATTGTAGGTGATAACTCAACAAACATAACAGGTATTGATGGTATTACAGCATCAACATTTAGTGGTTCTGGTGCTAACTTAACTTCATTAAATGCATCTAATCTTGGTTCTGGTACTATTCCTGATGCCAGATTCCCTGCTACATTACCAGCAGTCAGTGGTGCTAACTTAACTAATCTTCCTGGTAGTAGTACTGTTCAAGTTACTAGTAACTCTAGTAATGATGAAACTGTATACCTCACATTTGTTGATGGTACTTCTGGATTAAAAGAAGTAGAAGCTGATTTCAATTTAACTTATAATCCTTCTACTAATGTTTTAACGGCATCAAATTTTTCTGGAAATGGGTCTGGGTTAACTAACATTTCAAATACTTCTGAAGTAACTATTACTGGTAATTCTAGTAATAATGAAACGGTATAACTTACCTTTGTTGATGGTATTTCTGGATCAAAAGAAGTAGAAGCTGATATAAGTTTAACTTATAATCCTTCTACTAATGTTTTAACAGCATTAAATTTTGCTGGTAATGGTTCCGCATTAACTTCATTAAATGCATCAGAACTTGATTCTGGTACTATTCCTAATGCTAGATTCCCTGCAACATTACCTGCTATATCTGGTGTAAATTTAACTGCTCTCACTGGTGCTTCTTCTGGTACATATGGTGATGGAACAAATGTTGCTCAAATTGCAGTAGATTCCAATGGTAGAATTACTGGTATTACAGAAGTTTCTATTACTGGAGGAGGAGGTAGTGCTATAACAGTTCAGGATGAGGGTGTCTCTTTATCAACTGCTGCTACCACTCTCAACTTCGTAGGATCTGGCGTAGTTGCCTCTGGAACTGGTGCAACAAAAACAATTACTATTAGTGGCGAAGGTGTAACTAGTGTTGCTGCCACTGATGAATCTTCAGATACAACATGCTTTCCATTATTTGCTACATCTGCTACGGGGTCAGTGGCAGCAAAAACTGATGCTTCTGGATTAAAATATGATTCTGCTAATGAAAGATTGGAAACTACTGATGTTGCTGTTAAAGGTGCAGTAAGATGTGAAAACTCAGCATCCACCGAGAGATTTGAGATACTATATAATGAAACTACTGATTCCCTAGACTTTACTTATTCTGCTTCTTAATTATGTCAAACGTTGCCCGACTATCAAACGATGGAGTATTATCTACTTCAACCTTTGATGATAATACTAAATCATCTTTTGGCATTTCTTCCGATGCAACTGCATATTCAAATGAATTTAAAGAACCACAAGTCTCTGTAATTAATACTATATCAAATAGTACAAAAACAGACCCATTAACTTTAACTGGAATCAATCCAGGAAACTTAGTATTTTATGTTGCCAGTTGTGATTCTACAGAATCACATGATTTCACTCTTCCGACAGGGTTCAGTGAGGTAACTATTGTCAATAATTCACTATCTCCTAATTATATTATAGCAACTAAAATATCTGATGGAACTTCTGTGACTGCACAGAACATGACATTTCCAAGTGGTGCCACAGCACAATTTATGTTTGCTGTTTCTGGAGTTGACACACTACAATCAACAGGCGACACTTCATCTAGTTCCACTGGTATGCCAGGAGGTGATTGGAATGAAGATGGAAGTAAAGTAGGATCTTATTTGTTTTCTTTTGGTTTCTTAGACGATGATATTGTTGCCAGTAGTGTTAGTGTTGAAAATTTTCTTGAGTATGGCACTGGAAATTTCTCCAATAACATATTGGTGGGAGCAGAAGATGCTGGAACGTCTGGGTCTGGTTCAACTTTAATGGTTGCATTTTCTAAGGTAAAAAATAATGGATCTACTCTTAGATCTCAAGGATTTTTTGGAAGTGGAGATGATCTTAATGCAACTAGGCGTTTTTATTATATTGGCACTCCATTAAGACAAAATAGTGATGGTTCTAGTGAAGTTGGAAAACTAATTGACGAGACAGAAGTTTTTAATTCAATTCGACCCAACGACTTAGAACTTCATTATAATAGTGAATTGTCAGATTATGTAACTATAACTACTGCATCATCAGGAGGATATAGAGAATTTACTTCAAGTGGAACATTTACAGTTCCTAGTGGTGTAACTTCATTGAATATAGTAGCACTTGGTGGTGGAGGTGGTGGTGGTCATAATGCATCGAATTTTGTTACTCAAAATGCAGGAGGTGGAGGTGGCGGTGGTGGAATGTGTATATCATCGTTACCAGTTACTGCAGGAGAATCGTTAACTGTTACAGTTGGATCTGGAGGATCTGCTGGTGGTGGCAATGGAGGAGATTCGCAAGTACTAAGATCTAGTTTACTTTTAATTGAAGGTGGTGGTGGCAGTGGAGGTGGTCAAGGATCAAATAGTGGTGGTAGTGGTGGATCTGGAACTAATCCTTCTGGATCTGGTGCAACTAGTCTCCAGATAAGTGGTGGTGATGGAGGT
>Ga0181369_1000102_pt1 | contig 23050 bp, 40 predicted proteins | sample LowvirmetaG_8_FD_130088 | JGI IMG/M metagenome (GOLD analysis project Ga0181369, IMG submission 130088) | Marine viral communities from the Subarctic Pacific Ocean - Lowphox_04 viral metaG | ecosystem: Environmental > Aquatic > Marine > Oceanic | place: Subarctic Pacific Ocean | collected... | reverse complement strand
CCGCCACCACCTCCGCCTCCGAAGATGAAACTCATATTAAATTAACTCCTTTGTATATAAATATCTTTTTACTTTCCATTGCTTACCCTCTAAAAACTTTTGCCATCCAGGTCTTGCATGCACTGCTATTCTTTTGCAATCGTTTTGTATTGCAACATTTTCTATAGTTTCTGCCGCTTCGTCCTGCCATAACTCTCGTTTCTCTCCTTTTAATAATATGACTTCACATTGTTTAAAGTTTGGTAACTCTACTACCCTTGTAACAAAGACACCAAATACTTTGTACTTTATTCCGTCATCAGAACCAAACATTATAAATAATTGTAAGGCTCCCTTTTTTATTCCTTCTCGAAGATCTTCGATACTCATGGGATCACCATCATATCGTAAACCTTCTCTGAACATAAACTCAACAAGACTCAAATACTCATTAAGTTTTTTTGGTTCGATGTATAATACACCAACCTCTTTTCTAATTCTTTTCTTTTCTGGCTGCATCTAACAAATCAAAAATTCGTTTAAATTTAGCTTGCTGACCATAAAAGAAAGCAGCTCCTTTTTTTCTCATATCTTTGTAACTACTTGGATTAGCACCTTCCATTATCCCAGCACCTAAGATAGCATCAGCCCTTGATACAAATTCACCATCAGCTAATTGAGCTAACATTGTATCTTCGTCTTTGTCTCCGTTACCTGATCCATCTTCTACGTACCCCTCTGCTCTAATATAATTATTATAATCTTTTTCGTCGTGATCAGATTTAGAAGGTAAATAATTTATACCTCCCTCATTAAATTTTTTAACTTCTGCTATTCCGCCTTCATTAAATTTATATAATGAATCACTTGATGTATAATTGTAAGGTGATATTCCTGCAGCTTCCCCTTCATAATCATACGTATCTAAAATATTTGCTAATTGATCATCAGCTTTCTTTTTAGCTTTTTCATAATCTTCAGGACTTACGCCTGGAGGTAATTTAACTTCATCATCTTCTCCTAATAAACTTGCACCTGCAGCAGTAATACCTAATTTTTCACCTGTACCTAATCCCATAAAACCAGAACCTTCTTTTATCAGCTCACCTGTTTGCGGATTGAATACATCTTTTGTACCAATTAAATTTCTTATTCCAGTTCCCATATTTGCAGGAACTGTTGCCACCTGTTGACCAAGTGAAAGTTCAGACGCACCCATTTTTGCAATATTTGCAGCAGAAGGTTGGCTTAAATAATTTCCACCAGCAAACATACTTGGCATAGAACTTGCCTTACCAAATGCTTGAAAAGGACCAACACCTGCCATTCCTGCAAATTGTCCAATACCGCCTGCTATTGCGGCATCTCTTAATGATCGTTTAGTTGATTTACCTCTTAGTTTTTGTATACCAAAGGTTGCAAGTGCTATTGTAAATGGATCCATAATAATAATTTTAACTAGTTATTACGGTATTTTATCTTATATAGAGCTATTCTTCAATATCAGTCAACTTTATAGAACTCGTCCTTGACTTTGCCTGAATACTTATATTCACCAATATGGCTTATTTCTTCATCACATAAAGCATAAATTTTACCACCTATAGACGTCCATAACTTACAAAAATAGAAGTCTTCCCCCATGTAAGTTTTGTTTTTTGGACTCCAATAAGTATCAAAAAAGTTATAATAGTTTGGTCTATCTATGAGTTCTCCATTTACTAATGTTTTTTGAACTATAGTTAGTTCTTTGTAATGTTCTTTTAACTTATCAAAAGCTGATCTTTTAATCATCATCATACCTGTAGGTCCCTTAGAAACTTCTATAAAACCATCTTGTGGTCTAATATCGCTTATGTCTGGTATTTCTATTGGAAATAAATGTCCCATACTGTGAATACTACTATCAGGTCTTGTTTCAAAATCTTTTCTAAATTTAGAATCTGTTTTTTGTTTCATAGGATAGGGTATTAAAGATACTTCATGAGGTGATTTAAATAATCTATAAACAGATCTAGTAGTAAATTCTATATCTGAGTCTATAAATAACATTTGATCTGCATCAGAATTCATAAATTCAGAAGCACATAAGTTTCTACCTTGTGTAACCAAAGATGACTTCATCAATTGAAATGTAATTTTTGTTTTATTTAAAATAGATTCTTTTTGCAAATCAAGACATGCTTTCATATAATGAATTGAAACTTCAGAATGCACAGGAGTGCAAACCATCAAATGATTTTTATTTATTTCTTTGGACATGAATTACTCCTCTTAAAAAACTTTCCCAATGTTTAGCAATGTTTCGCCAGTCATAGAATCTTTTATAATATTCTTGTTGGAATTGAAACATATTTGTTAAATCGTTTGATAGAATTTTTTTTGCTTCAATGCAACATTCCGCTACTTGATGAGCTAGTTTAGCTTTGTTTTGTGTAAATGGAATATAAATAGGAAACTCCGCACATGTTTCAAACAAAGCACCAAGATCCGTGGTTATTAGTAATTGACCTGCTGCTAAAGATTCCATGGCAGATATGCAAAATGTTTCTTCCCAAATACTTGGGAAACAATTTACATCGTAATCTCTAAGTTTACTGATTAAAGTTTTATGATCGCAATAACCCATGTAATTTACATTTGGTAAATCTTTTGCTTTTTGATATAAATCTTCATATTCTTTATCATGGTGCTGTTGAAATTGTTTACCATAAATAATAGTGCTGGAATAAACATCTAAAGTTATATCTGGATCTCTGTCTTTTAAAGATTCCATTGCTGTTAGTGCAACTTCTAAACCTCTCCAAGGTGTAGAAATATAGCACATCTTAATTTTTTTCTTTGGGGTAAAATCTTTTTTTAATTGAAGCTCTTCATAATCAATACCGTTTTTAATTACAGTACATTTATCTTCTGGTATCTTAAAAAAATATCTATACTTCTCATAACTCCAGTGACTATTAAAAACATACCAATCATATTTAGAATGGTTTTCTTTATCCTTAAACCATGGAGCTAAATTTGGTTGATCATAAGAATTTTTCAACCAAAGTATGTTTGCTCTTATTGGATCTAAAGGTTCTTTTTCTGGTATGGAGGTAGTTATTTGAACAGAATCAAGTATGCCTCGATTTGCATATTTTTTTAAATAAGCTAATTGTAATTCAGTTCCACCTGCTGGTTGCATTATGATTTGGTTTTACCAAATACTGTAAGAGATGCAACTGTTATTTTTTGGTTAATTTGAAGATCATCAGCAACAGTATCAGTATTGGAGTCAGCAACATCATTATCAAAATCAGTTTTGCTAGCATATACTTTACCTGTTCTTTTGTTTTTTACTTCCTCTTCCGTTTTTGCAGGAATTACAGGAACTTCTTCCCCATCAATAATTACTGTTTTTTGTTTTTCTGTCATTATCGTCCTTGTCGGTTATATTTCTTATAACATCTTTTGGTGTGTTTGTTAAGCCTCTTTGAATGACGACCCGGCCTCTTCCTAGGTTTTGGTCTAGGTACAAAGTGTAAAAATTTAACTCTAGCCATTTTCTTGAGATCTATCTATTAAGGCATAACTTATAGCTCCTTGAATCTTATTACTACCCGAAGCTGCTGCTACTGTTACTGCATCACCTGCTTCTAAGTTAAGACCCTGTGGAGTTGCATTTATTTGTGTTTTAGCTGCAACATCATCTCTAAAAAATTCATACTCAGCACTTGAATCTGAAGAATCAACTAAATTCATATTTACTAGTATAGCTGATGATGCATCATTGTTAGCAACATAAATACTTTTAATTATGATGGTTGCACTAGCTGGACATGTTAACACTGTAGTTTTGTCTGTGCTTGCTTGTTTGTATCCTTGATTTTTATATTGAATTGTCATGATAAAAAATAATTGAATGTTTCAGAATCGTTTTTTTGTTCTCTTTGATAGGTAGTGTTAAGTTGACTTTGTAATTGTTCTAAAGCTAAATTTATTTGTCTAAAAGAATCTACTTTATATTCTTCAGGTGGTTCAGGAATAAATACTTGTACTTTTGCCATTATCTTCTTCCATCTGGTTGTATATCGAATCTGAATTGGCCAAATCTCCAACTTTCATCTTTGCTATCATTTTCTATTTTTACTGCAGCTAATCTTGCTCTTGCTCGTGTATCTACTTTATCCGTTGATGAGGATATTGTAAATGGCCCCAAAGGAGATCCTGTCTGAACATTAGCTGGATAATCTCTTAACTCTAATGTAACTTTACAATTACCATTTAAATATTTAAAATCAGGAATAAATCTTCTTACTTTTATAAAAAACTCTCCATCTCCTTGTGCATCCAAATCAAAATCTCCAGATTTAATAAAAGCAGATATTGCTGTTGTTGTTCCATCTGCTAACACTTGATTTACACCTTTTTCATGGTCAAACACTCTAGAGGCACCATTTTTTACACCTTGTACAGTAGGTGTATTTGGAGCAAGAGTGCTGATAAATTCTGTTGCAATTGGATCTTTAAAAACATGAGCATCTTCATAAGATGTTCTTGCGAGAGTTCCCGTTGTCCAAGTTTGTTCTGCGTAATTGTAAGTTACAATTCTATCCACAAATTTTGATCCAGAGCTTGCGTAGAACCAAGATATTTCAGAATATAAACTATTATGTGAACCGCATGTTAATTCAGACCCACTTTCAAAATTAAATCCTGGTGCTCCATCATTTGTTTGAAATACAAAATCTTCTACTAAAGATCCTAATGATTTAACTGTACCATCAAAAACAAAAAAACCTCCTGAGTCACTCATCCAATAAACTGAACCATTAGCGTATACAATTGCTTTTTGTCCAATACATCCACAATTTGATCCAACTTGACGTATACTAAATGTAAAAGGTGGTCCTACAAACTGCATTAGATAAGCAGAAGTATCTGTTAATATAAGTATATAATCTTTAGCTTTTGCAGCCCCTACAATTTTTGTACCACTATCTATTCTAAAAGATCCTGCTGTGTTGATTGATGTAGCAGTATAATCAGTTAATGACTCTTGATCAGAAAATCTTATAAACATTTTATCTTGAGTAGTAGAACTTCCGATTGTCGTTTCAGTGCCTAAAATAATTAAATGTCTATCTCGATCAGAAACCATACTCATTACAGCTTTTGTTGGAGCTCCAGATAATACAGTAGCTCGTGTTGTTATACCTGTATTAGGATCCCAAGAAAAAGTTTTACCATTTTTTATAGTAGCAATAAGTAATTCTCCAAAATTATCTAAAGACCAAGTTCCTGGATCTAAAACAACTGATGACGATGATCTAGCTGTTCCCCATGTAGAAGCTCCCCAAAGACCTGTTCCCCATCCAAAACCAAAAGCCTGTAGTAATGGTCCTACTCTAAAGTAAGCTCTTAAATCTAAAGTTCCATTATTTGTTGTTCCTGAACCAGATTCATTCGCAGCCATCTTAATTGTAAAAGTAGTAATCGTCGGTGCTAGCTGAACTTCAAATAAAATATTATCAAAGTCTGCAGCAACGTATCCTGTTTGTGCAGCATTAAAAGATCCTGCGTTTACAAAAGTTACAATGTCACCTGGTTCGAGGTTGTGTGTTCCAGGAGTTGTTATCGTTACAATATCAGATCCACTAGTCGTAGTTATATTACAACTTGCTTGAGATAGTGAAGTGTCTAATGGGGTAATGTCATAGAAATTATCACCATCATAAATATATAAAATTTTGTCTGTGCCAATTGCTAAGTATCTTCTACCCTCTAAATCAACCCAACTATGTAATGCTCTTGCAGCGCCTATAAGCTGTTTATCCATTATTTCTTGCCAACCACCTATTTTTTCTGGCATTCCATATCTGAATCTAACAAAATCACCGTCTACCCATTGGTTCTCAGCCCCTGAAGAAGATGCTTGTTTGTTAAATCCTGGTGCAAATTGTACTTTTGTTAATGGCATGGCTACATTATACACCAAACCAATTAATCTAGAAAGAGAGGCTAATATATAGCATCCCCAGACTTATAGTACCTTAAATTAAAAGATATACCATATTTGGGAATAGTAATAGGATTTCGTTTTGCTTCATGTTTTAAAAAACTAGAAAAAATAACAAACCTACCTTCTTCTGGTTTGACGGTTTGATCAATCTCTGGAAACAACAATTTTTGTTTATGCTTGTTTAAATAAATAACTCCCGATAGATAAGAGGGAACATGATCATGAAGAATAGTATATGAATTTTTATCTTCTTTGTAACCCCATGCGGTGTCCAATTCGTATTGTACAGTTTCTTGATATTTATCAACACAGTTTAGAATTTGATGTAGAACGTCATGGAAATGAGAATCATTGTTAAAAAAATTATACTTTGTCATTAACCCTTGAATATTAGTTTTGTAATGTAAGTTAGATTCTTTTAGTCCCTCCTCTATTTTAGTCATAAAATAAGTAGCATCTAATTTGACTTTACCAGAAATAAAATAATACTTCTGTTCTATTTTTGATATTATTTCTTTATCAACTTTCATATTATGTAATGTTAAAGGTATAACTTAAAGCTATTCTACGGCTATCATTTAATTTTACACTTACCTCATGCTGTAAATAACTTCTAAAAATATATAAATAACCCGTTTTAGGTTTAATAACTATTTCATCAATGGTGTAAGGACTTAAATCTTTTGTTGGATTATCAGCAGTTATCTTTCTAGGATTCATCATATCAGGCGGAAGAGGACTACGAATAATTAAGGGTGAGTCTTCTGGAGTGCCTTCTAAAAAATATACTGCACTTAAAACAGATCCTCTATGATAATGAGGACTATTAGAATCATGTTTTCTATAATAATTAAACCAAGACTCTTCAATATAAGGTTTAGCAAACTTATGTAGATCCGAAAATTCAGTAGCTTTATCAAGAATCCATTTTGTTAAGTTATTAAATTTTTTATCTTTGTGTAAAGCGTGATAATAAAAACACTTATTAGATCCCTTCATTAATTTATTTATATGAGATTCTAAAGTTTTGTTTTCTAGATCTGCTAAAGGGTAAGATGAATGACCTAAAATAGTTGGAAAAAATAAATCTGTTTTAAGATCACTCATTTGAAACTAGGTCCTGTAGCCCAAGTTACTAACACGTTTCGTTCACCTTTTGTAACAGGTGTTACTTGATGCAATACGTAGCTAGGAAAAATTACTGTGGTTCCTTGAGCATTCGGTGGACGAGCAGGGTCATCACTATAATATAATAAAAGATCTCCTCCTTCATAAGTTGTAGGATCATTTAAAAAAGTAACACAAGTTAGTTTTCTTATTCTCGTGTTCAATGAAGAGTCAGTGTGTTTATCATATTTTCCAGATGGAGCTTTGTAGTGTGTAAATTGAACTCCCTCAGAAAACCCTGTCAAATTAAATTTAAAATATTGTGCGTTTAAATCCATAACTACTCTTGCTAAACGAGGAAATACGTAATCTACATCTTGTGGCTGCATCCAATTGATAAATGTTTCTCTCAAACTTTGCGCTGTCTTACTTCTGGTAACTCCCTTATGTAAACCTATCTCATGTTTGTTGGTTTTTATTATTTGTTTACATTCTTCAGGAGTAAAACATTGATGCGCAAATGCGTAATCTTCAACTTCGTCTAATTGAAAAGGCCAGTAATTATTTGATCTTTCTTTACTTTTTTTCATTTATGACTTATATACAAGAAAAAGTTATGAGTTTCAAGAAAGATGGATATACTGTTGCTAAAAAAGCCATCAGCTTACAAATGGCTAATCTTTGTTTTGGTTATCTAATTACAAAAAAAAATGTGTTTAATTTTTTAAAAAAATGTAAATACGTTATTCCAGTTGAGATTGAAGATTATTTTGGGCAAGAAGGAGATGGTATGGTTAACGGAACATACTCTCTTTATGGAAGTTCTTTATACGATACTTTGTTAATAGAATTAAAAAAATTGATGCAACAAAAAACAAAGCTCAATTTGTTTGAAAGTTATACTTATGCTCGATTGTACAAAACAGGAGATATACTTCCTAAACACATTGATCGTGCAACTTGTGAAATATCTACAACTTTAAATATAGGGGGCGATCCATGGCCTATATATTTAAAAAATAAAAATAATAAACCAGTTAAAATTTTACTTGAAAAGGGTGATATGCTTATCTACAGAGGATGTGATTTACAACATTGGCGTGACCCTTTTAAAGGAAAGATATGTGGACAAGTATTTTTACATTATAGAACTAAAAAAAATTATTTGAATGATACAAGACCTTTATTAGGATTGAGTTCACAAGAAAGAAGATTACAGATTATATCGTGACCAATAAAATATTAAGTAGAGTTTTTAACCACCAAGAAGTGAAACCAAAATTGTTGAATTCTATTCAACAAATAAAAAATTCATATAAAGGAAATGATCAACAAATTACTAATACAGATTATTGGTTACCAAAAGATTTTGAAAGACCATATATAAAATTATTCCAAGAATCAATCACGACGACAATGGAAGCCTTATGTAAAAACTGGCATTGCGAAAGATGGGAAATACATAACATATGGTTTCAGCAATATTCAAAAGGTGATTATCATGGTTGGCATAATCATGGACAATGTCAATTTGCCAATGTATATTTTTTAGATCTACCTGATACTAAAATGACTACTCAGTTTTTTGAAGAGGTGCCTATAGAAGTAGAGGAAGGAACAATCTTAACTTTTCCTTCATGGCTAATTCATTCTTCACCTATAAATACAAGTGATAAAACTAAAACTATTATTTCTTTTAATTCTTCTTTCTATGTCGGATAAAATAAAAACAATAGAAGCAGCAATAAAACAAATAGATGAATTTTTGGATAAACCATTTTATGGAGATAATAGAATTGTAAAAATTAAAGAGGGAGTCTTTGATTTAGAGTGGACTACTAGAGGAGATTCTGTTAAATTAAAAACTACACTTTTGTTACAGGCAAAACAAAACTTACAATATTTATTAAAACATGAAAATAAAAAATAATTATTTACCTAAAAAAACTTTTAAAGAAATTCAAAAAACTATTTTAGCTGATGATTTTCCTTGGTACAAAGGTGAGACTGTAGCCACTACTGAATCAAACGATGGTATTTATTTTATACATACTTTTTATGATAGATTTGGACCACGAAGTAATTTTTTTAAGTTAATAGTTCCAATATTAGAAAAAATAAATCCTACAGCTATCCTCAGAATAAAAGCTAATTTATATTTAAGAACACCTACTTTAGTTAGACACGGATTACACAGAGATTACGAATGGCCTACAAATGGTATGATTCTATCTATTAACACTTGTAACGGAGGAACTTTTATAAATGATAAACTTGTTCCTTCAATTGAAAATAGAGCTCTGTTTTTTGATCCTTTTCAAATGCATGCAAGCACATCCTGCACTGATAAAAATTATAGAGTAAATATTAATTTTAATTATTTTGGAGATGGGGAGAAAGGAGAATTTACTAGTGACTACAGAAAATAAAAGTATTATAGTTTTAGGTGGAGGAAGCGCTGGTTGGATGACAGCTGCTACTCTTATTAAATGTTTTCCTGATAAAAAAATAACTGTTATTGAAAGTCCTAATATTCCAATTGTAGGTGTTGGTGAAAGCACTTTACAATTTATAAGAGGTTGGAGTTCTTTATTAGAAATAGATGACAAAGAATTTTTATCCAAATGTAATGGTACATACAAACTAAGTATTAAGTTTAATGACTTTTATAAAAAAGGAGAATCATTTCATTATCCTTTTGGTGATCCAGTAATAAATAGGCTACCTGTAGGAGAGAATGACTGGTGGTTAAAACAAATGGTAGATCCTCAACCTCAATCTGATTATGCAGAAACTTTATACCCAAGTTTAGGAATGGTGCGTGCTAACACTTTAAGTTACAACAAACCTGAAACAATACAAGAATATAAATTTCATAAACATACAGCATTTCACTTTGATGCAACACAGTTTGGTTTATGGTTAAAAGATAACTTTTGTATTCCTAGAGGTGTAAAAAATATTAAAGAAGAAATTACAGATATAGAGCATGATGAAACAGGTATTAAGTCCTTAAATAAAAAATATACAGCTGACTTATTTATTGATTGCACAGGTTTCAAATCACTTTTATTAAAAGAAACTCTTAAAGAACCATTTACTTCTTTTTCTGATTTACTTCCTAATGATTCAGCTTGGGCTGTTCATCTACCATACAAAGATAAGAAGAAAGAAATTTTTAATTATACAGATTGCACAGCTATAGAAAATGGATGGGTTTGGAGAATTCCTCTTTGGAGTAGGATTGGAAGTGGATATGTTTATTCAAGTAAATTTGTTGATAAAGAAAAAGCATTAAAAGAGTTTAAAAGTCATTTAAATAAAAAAGGATATAGACCAGAAGAACTTAAATTTAAACACATAGATATGCGGGTAGGTATTCATGAAAGGCTATGGGTTAAAAATGTGTGTGCAATAGGCTTATCTGCAGGTTTTATTGAACCTTTAGAAAGTAATGGTTTATATACTGTGCATGAATTTTTACTCGAATTAGTAAGAGCTTTACATAGAGGAAAAACATCCCAATTTGATAAGGATAATTTTAATCATACGTGCAGTCAGATGTTTTATAATTTTGCTGATTTTGTAGCTTTGCACTACGCTTTATCACAGAGAACTGATACTCCTTATTGGAAAAGTTTGTTTGAAAAACAGTGGATTAACAATCTGTTAAAAAGAAATGGAAGTATCACCAACGGAATAGAAAAAGTTGTCAGTATTAAAAATTTTGAATATAAATTTAGTTTAGATAATGGTATCCATGTTATTGCTGCAGGGATGAATTGGGCACCTACTAATTTAGAAACCGTTGTAGCAAGACAAATAGATAATAACTTTTTGAGTTGGAAGATGCAATTTAAAAGATCTGCAAGAATATTAAAAAATCAAAAAGATAGATGGTATCAGTATGCTAAAGAAAATGACTCAACGTATGATTTTTTAAAGAAAAATATTTATACTACGTCCCAAGTTTGAGCACCTTCGTTCCATACATGATCATTGCCATCTTCAGGTCTAGGCACTGGACATTCATATAACCAAGTTGTTGTGCTCAAAGCCCAACTTGGAAATTCAGAAGGCTCACCTGTAAATACATCTTCAGCCTCCCTATATTTTCCGCCTACAGCTGCATAATTAGCTCTAAATCCTGAACCTGCATGAGCTTCAATATCTGTAAGTTTCCAATTTGTATCGTCTCCATATAAAGATTTTAAAAATGCAACACCTGTTGCCTCATCAGGAGATGATGGATCTGCAACTGTGATAACTTCTGTTACAATATTTTCACTATCAAGTTTTGCAAAATGTTTCATTACGCTGTGTAACTCCCTGATCCTGTGTATCTTAATTCAGTGTAATCACCGTCTGTTTGTACAGTAGGGGAACCTGTTGTAGTTCCTGTATAGTCTTTTGTTAAAACTCTTAATTCAACAACTCCAGGGCCACCAGCTCCACCACCAGCACTACCTTGTGCTGCGTGAGGGGATGCTCCTCCTTTACCTTGGTTAGTAGGTCCTGCTGCACCACCACCTTGGCCTTGTCCACCTGCACATACGGGATTTGCAAAATAATTTGTTGTTGTGCCTGATCCTCCAGATCCTCCAGATCCTGATCCGCCAATTCCGCCGCCGCCTCCAGATCCGCCTGGGGCTCCGCTGTTTCCTTCAGACGGAGAGTATCCTCCTGCGTTTCCGCCTCCGCCTCCAGCTGCATAACCACCGCCTCCAGATCCGCCGGGACCACCTGGTCTTCCACTGCCGTGACCGCCGCCTTTTCCTCCGCCTGTTGTGGTCAATGTACCAAAACCACCTGGGCATGCTATTTGTGAATTAGATCCTTGAATTCCAGCAGCATTACCACCAGGAGCACTGCCACCACCACCTACGGTGATAGTAACTGTATCTCCAGGGTTTACTTCTTTAGCTGTGAATTGTCTGTAGCCTCCGCCACCTCCAGCACCTCCAGCCCCTCCGCCAGATCCACCGCCTGCTGCGAGATCGAAATCAACATTATAAGGTCCTTTACCTCCTGATGTTAATCCAAGTCCTCTTGCTGAGGCTGCTCCAAAGCTTCCTAATATTGGCATAATCCCTTTCCTCCTAGTTTATTACGCAAACTGTGTTTGAGATGCTAAAACTGTGAATGCTGCATCTCCAGTCTTAATTATTGTATATGAATACGCATCTAATGAACTTGCATTACCCGCAGATGGAGCTGCTCCACCTTGGTATTCAGGAGTTACTGATGATCCATCAATTTGAACAACATTATTGTAATAAGCTGATGAGCCATTTTTAACAATGTGAGCTATAGTGATTGATTCTCCAGTGTCCATAATTGCATTTAATGCAGTTGAACCATTTCCTCTTATATTTAATGTCCAGTTCGCTGCGGCATCGGATGTAAAATTCCAAACTGCTTGTGTAAGAACATCATAATTAATTGTTCCTGTAGCGGCTGTTGCTTCTGTTGTAACTTTTTCAGCTGTTTGTTGAATTTTTCCCCCACCGTTGAAAGTAATTCTTCCAGTCCCTTTTGGAGTTAATTTTAAATCAACATTTGAGTCACCACCAATTGCTGCGATATCAGGAGCGTTTCCTGTTGCAGCGTTAGTAAGTTGTGTATTGTTTACTGCTGAACCTGTTGTTTGAAAAGTCAACTGCTCATTACTATTTTCATCAACAATATGATGATCATCATCAATAATAATATTATAAGAATTTGTATCTAGATTACCACCTAATTGAGGTGTAGTATCTTCAACAACATCTTTTAAAAAAAATACATCAATAGCATTTGTGCCATCAACGTAAATTACATGAGTTTTTCCTTCTACTAAAGTTACACCTGTACCACCTGCTGTTTTGAAAGTTAAAGTGTTTCCAGATCTAGTTGTTGCGTCTTGTACAATGTAAGTTTTTTCAATCCCATCTGGACAAGTAACAACTCTTGTACCTGCTAAAGTTCCTGTAAGTTTAAGTACAGCATTTCTAGCGTTTGATATTGTTCCATTAGTCATAGCAAGTGTAACGTTAGATGAAGCGCAATCAATCGCTTCAAATCCTGCTACTGCTTGTTGTACTAAATTTAAGTTTGTATTTGTTTTATCGCCCCATGTACCAGAGTTTTCCCCTGTTACCATTAGCTCTAGTTTTAAATCTGTTGAATAACTTGATGCCATAATTTTTATCCTTTATAATTGTTATAATTTTATTTCTATTAAGCCGCCTTGTCAACTACCGTCCAAGTTGGACTTGTTCCAGGGTCAACAATCTCCCATGCATTTAGCCCTATTGTACCAGCTGTTGGTGTCATTGTCACTCCTGTAGGTAATGCAGTATCACTAATTCCTGCTAAGAAATCGCCAATTTGTATAGTTCCTACGCTTAATCCTGTTGCGTTTATTCTTACGTTTGTAAAGGCATCTTCATCACCTAATGATATAGCCAAAGATTGACCACTAACTGTTACATTAGCGTGTCCTGTTATTGTTTCTGTTCCAATTGAAAAAGTTGCTACTTCGCCTGTTACAGGAGCATCTACCGAAGGAACAACTACCTCTTCTCCACCTATTCCTATATCAGTACCTTCACCTTGACCCCATTGACCTTCTCCCCAAGGAGCATCACCCCACGATGTTGCTGAAGCTGTTGTGACTTGAACTTCTACTAGTTCTCCTGCAAAAACTGTTCCTACTGAAGATGTACTAGAAACGCCTGAATCAATTACCACAGGAACTTCTATTGTACCCAAAGATAAAGCACCTTGTGATCCAGATACTGTTACGTTAGCATCTCCTGTTACAGTTTCTTGTCCAATAATTACTGTAACTCCATCACCTTTGCCCCATTGACCTGCGCCCCAAGTTTCAGTTCCCCATTCATCATTCATTGGAGAAGAAACTTCAATTATAACATTTTCACCTGCAAACTCATTACCTAAAGATGTTTGTAATTGTAAACCAGTTGGGCTTACCTCAGCACTAGCTCCAGCCACTGCTGAAGCTGTTGTACCAGTTAATTGTTGTCCAGTAACTGAAGGTGCAACGTCTATTTGAGTATCAACAGATCCTTGATCTGTATCCATACCTGTTATTTGAGCCCATCCTGCATCTCCCCAAGTATCAGAACCCCATGTAGTTCCTGTTCCTGGAGTTGTAACAGCAACAGTTATGTTTTCAAACGATTGACCCCATGGAATTGATCCCCATGTTAATCTACCCCAACCTTGATTCGGTGTAGCAGCTTCATCTCCTGTGGATGTTTGTAAAGTTGTAAGGCCTGTTAGTGAAACAGTTACATCATTAAGTTCACCCCATAGAGCAAAACCCCAATTTTGTCCGCCCCAACCTGATACATTGAATGCGTCTACAGATTGTGTTTGAATTGAAGGTTGATTGTTACCACCATAGGTATCAACACCATAAGCGTTGGTTCCATAAGCATTAAGGCCTGCTGACGATACCTGTACTGTAATATCTGCCATCAGGCCCTCCTGTTAAATTATGCGATTCTTAATATAGCGGCGCTAGATGTAAAGTTTGGAAATTGAATTGTAAAAGTTCCAGAAGTTGCAGTTTTATCTGCACCAAAATCTAGAACACAAACTGCTTTGTTAGCCTCAGTTGAGTTATAGATTAATGCACCTCTTGCTGTAAGAGTTACACCAGTGAAAGATAAATTTGCAAAGTCCACAATTGCGACTCCGCCTGTTGCTAATGAAGTTTGTTGTGAAGCAAGAGTTCCACCTTTTGCAGCATACTGACCAGAAGCAGATACTTCTCCTCCTGTAATGTAAGCTGTAGTTGCTGCACTTAATGTTGCAGTAGATTTGTATAATGCTAGTTTAAAAACATCACCACCATTTTCTAAATCGTGAACTCCTTCTAAAATTTCCTTCTTAAAACTGTTGCAAACTGCTTGTGTAATTGCCATGTTAATTTCTCCTTATAAATTTTAATTGTTGGGTGAAGGTGAAGGTATTTTAACCCTTGGCACCCCATCCGTGTACTCATCTCTACGTCTTCTGCCCATTTGCTCCAACGCAAAACTTTGTATAGATACATTATACTTGTCTGAATAGATTTTGTACATATCCATCGGTCCTTTTAAAAACTCATAAGCTTGAACCATTACTGCATTAAATAACAAATCAGGAGCATTTTTTGATAAATAGGTCTCAGTATTCGTAGATGTTAAGGCATCAGGTGAATATATATAGCTCAATTGAACTTTGTATTGAGCATTTGGTGCAGGTGCCATAATGATTGTAGTTTCTTTCCAATTAGCATAGTATTTTGGCACTCCTGTAGCCTCTGTTGAATTAAACTCAAATATAAAACTAGTGTCTCTTTTTTCAAGATATTCTTTTGTCGTTGGAGTTTGTGTAGAATCAAAAACTAAAACAGACCTAACTATAATTGAAGTTCTTGATGAAGTACCTGGAGCATTAGGTAAATCTAAATAAGGTGAATTTAATTGTAAATTTGCTGTTGCATATTCTCTTGTATAATCAGCATCAACTTCTCTGAAAATTCTCATTTCAGCATCTCGTATCATAGATTGTAAAATAGAATCAGTTAGAACAGCACTTCCAACTTCTGTATAATCTCTTACCTTTTGTAATAATTCAGCAAACGTCATGATATACTTATTGTAACACTCCCTATAGTTGACTGTAACCGTCTTTTGTTATTTTCTTCATTAGCATCTGTAGAGGGTCGCATACCATCAGATGTAAATTGTCCTGGCCAAAGAGCAGGATCAAGATCGACTATAACAGGTGCAGCTCTTTGTGGTCTTGCATTGTATAAAGCTACAGGATCTGCTCTGTGTGGTTTTGGATCTAATTGAGGATGTTTTTTTTCAAATTCTGATATATGGACTAATGAACCATTCCATTCTTTTACCATTTCTCTATATGGAAAAGCTTGACCTGATCTATCAGATATTGATTGTGAGTATTTACCCTTTGAATATGCCATAATTATCCTTGTGGGTAATAAACATTAGGGGAAATATAAACAGATGTTCTTTGCCCGTCTTCTTCTAATGCTCTTTTTAGTTCATCTTCGTATAATAATTTTAATGCTTGTATTCTATCTGGTGCAATTTTTTGTGATAGATAAAAGGCTAATCCAGACACCATGCATGGAAAAAATCTAAAAGGCATGTCTGCTGTATTCGTATAAGCACCTGCATCTTCAATTCTTGCAAGATAGTAATAGAATATATTGGTCACTGCGCTCGTATTAGGAGCCAGATATAAACTAATAGTTGGTGTTAATTGTCTATCAACATAATATTGAGAAGGTGTTCCTGCTTGTGTTTTATTTGGAATAGCAATGTATTCAGATCTTGATACTTTAGTTAAAGTTTGTTGATTACCACCTGAAACTGTAACTACAGCTTCAAGCACATCGTTACAATCACTAGGTGTGTTGTATGTTACTTGATTATTAACTAAAGTTTCAGTTTTAGATTTTACTTTCCAGAGATTAATACCTCTATTACCCCATTCAGAAAATAAAAGATTTAAACTTCTTCTTGCTGATTTTAAATCATAACCAGAATTAGTTCTTACACCACATCTTTCATAAGCCTCTTCGATAACCTCATCAATAGATGGGTTAAAACTTGTAGTTCCTGAACTGGCCATTTCATCCTTACGCTAATATTTTTTCTTGTAAATGTTTTGGTAGATTCTTTTGTCCACCAATAAGTTTACCAGTTTTTGCTTTTTTCATAATTTTCTTTTCTCTTTTTGAACTTTTAGATGCACCAATCATAGATTCAGTTTTTCTGATATCTCTTTTATCATCGTCTTTTATTGACATACCTTTTGAATAACCCATAGGTTTATTCATAGCTCCACCACCCATTCTAGTGTGTACTTTTATTCTTCCGTTTTTCATATTATTTTACTCCTTCAAATTTTCCGCCTTTGACAGCTATACCCATACCTCGGCACTCACCACCTACAGACATTTTTACAATAGGAAATTTACCTAAAGCTTTTCTTCTTTTAATAAAATCAGAAGCACTAGTGTTCTTTTTTTTAGTCATTTCTTTTAATGCTTTTAAATATGCTTTGTAATCTTTTGCTTCTTCCATAATTTCTCCTTAATAATCTATCATACCACCATAGTATAATTTAGTAAACGCACCTTTTGATGCAAAAGTCTTAACATTTGTTGGTTTTCCTCCAACCCCTTGAGCTCTACTTCTTTTCCTTGCAACGGCACTCCGTTTCTGGGAGTCTGTCATGCTTGCTGCTTTGGCAGCAGGGACGCACTTTGGATACTTTCTTTTTGATCCACTCGCAGATTTTCTTCCACATTCTTTGTACCCTCCTCCTTTTTTAGGTGATCCTATATCAACCCATTTTTCACTAAACCATTTTTTGAGTCCACCGCTTTTCATACCTCCTGCTGGAACACAATTAGGAACCATACGATTCCCTTTTTTCTTCATGCCCTTTTGGACATAGCCTTCCCAACAAGTGCCTCGTTCACTCATTTTAATAAATCGCTGTAATAATTAACTAAACTATCATTAGACATTTTTATACCTGCTGAATCGTGTTTAATGAATTTTCCTTGATATGCATTTGTAATTGAATCTAATGACTTAGCTTGTTTTTTATGTAAAGCAGATGCTTTATGTAATCCTTTTGCAACTTTTTTAATTTTTGCTTCTGCACCTGTGTTAAATGAATAAGCAAGAGAAAGTGTGCCACCTTTAGTTTTTGTTGTATTACCAAAATTATTACTTGATTTGCCTTTGTTTAAATTAACATTTAATGAAGTAGATTTTCCAAATTTAAAAGTTTTATTATAGTTTATATTTTTAGATTTGGTTTCTAAATCTTTAAAACCCTGCATGCTTTCTTTTCTAACTGCTTTAGATAAATTAACATTACCTAATTTTTTGTTACTTACCCCAAATCCTACACCTTTGTTTTCAAAATTAATGTTTCCATCTACACCAGACTCTGCTGTGATTGAAGGTGATACGGTTGTGTCTGCAAATAAACCTTTGTCGGCTTTTTTAGGTCCCCAATCTTTTCTTTTAGTTCCTGATGGATCTTTTATTTTACCCGCACAAATTTTACTAGCGTATGCATTAGCATATGCACTGGGGTATACCTTAAATTTTCTTTTGGCTGCAGCCTTGCCTCTAGCACATAGTTTTGTCATTGTCTTTAAGCCTCTTTCGGTTGTACAACTTTTTAGATTGTATCACTTTAGGCTTAAACAGTAAATGTCCTAGCGAGAGGATTCTTTTTATTGGATTTTTTGGCGTATAATTTTTCTTTTTTCTTTTTCTTTTCATTTTTTGCGCCACGTATCTGACCTTCTACTTGTTTTGCCATTGAGGATCTACTTATTGCCATAATTATTTCTCCTTTATATTTTACTCATAGAAATACCTGCTCGTGGTGTTTTAGGTATTACTTCATGATATACACCTTTCTCTACAAAAAGTAAATCACTAGGATTTAATAGTATATTTTCCCCATCAATAATCCATTCAGATATTCCTTGAACTTGCCAAAAGTATACATCAATATTGTCCTTATGTTTACCATAAGTAGGACCAACACAAGTATTTATATATAAATGTGCAACAGTACAGTTAAGTTTTTTCAAAGAAGTCTGTACTTCTTTTATTAAATGGGCGTCCCAAGATGCTAAAAAACCAGGACAAATGTGTTTAACATTATTGAAAGTAGTTAAAGACCAATTAAAATTATTTAGAAGAGTTTCCCAACTAGGAATTTTTTTATTAAAATTTCTTTCTACCTTAAAGGTCACACTAATTCTTTTGCAGATCCTAACACAGGTTTATATTTAGTTTTACCCTCTGATTTATATGCGTGTAAGTATGAAGCTCTTGGTGTTCCTTCAATCCAACTTGCATGAATCCATCCGCTGTTAGGTTCACCTGGAGTATAGAACTCAAGGATCAGCTGATCTGGTGAAAGATTATTTTTAATCCAATCAAAAAGTTCAGCGTTGTCTACGCCAATACATTCAAAATCTGCCGCTTCAGCTTTTGCATGCTGCGATCGTGCCGAGCTGCCGATGGCTTCACACAACTCTACGCTACGAAATCCGCTGGTTATTTTTACTCTGCCGAAATGGTCACGTACTGGTTGTAAAATATTTTCACATAACAATTTTAATTTTTCTATCTGCTCTGCGTTTGGATTATTATTAATACCCTTACGAACAGCCGTATCTGATTTAATTAATTCTGAGAGAGTAAAATTCCTTGAAAGGTTCATATAATTATTCTAATATTAATTTTTTTATTGATAAAGATCCATCAATATTTTGCTCTACCTCTGCCATAGACTTAATGCACTGGTGCTGTATGTTTGTACCCTTTTCTTGTCTCTTGGCAGTCCTCTTACCTTTCAAGCACATTGCCATTGAAGGTTTGCTTGTGTCAGGATCTATCTGAATTCTGTGTTCTTTTATCTCTCCGTTGACTATCATAAGAAGAGCCACTACTTCTAAAATCATTGATAACCCTTTCCATTTTCTCTTACCTTATCTTTTAATTCTTCAATATCACTTAATGCTTTGTCTAATTGTTGAGTTAAAAATTCTATATTAACTTTGTTTGTCATGTTCATCTCTTGAGTCTTTTCCATCTTCTCTACAGACTTATAAAGATCTTCAAGTAAAAAATGTTGCTCTTGGTCCACGGGGACTTGTTCACTTTTCTTTAACAAATCATTTTCAAAAAGCTCACGTGATGTCTCCAGCGATACCAACCTTGCCGTGAGCTCCGTGTATGCGAACGTGCCGGCTGCGACGAGTAAAATCAGAGAGGCAACCGTTTTCATCGGCATCGACACGGCAGCAGATTCAGATATGTTTAAAGGTTTATTGCTCATTTTCTTTTCTTTTGTCTCTTAGGTGTAAACAATTTTTCTATTAACGCACAAAACTTATCTAATGTTCCAAATATTTTATACATTACTTTATCAAACATTATATTCTCTGTAGTTGTGGATTTTCAGTAGTTATATTTTTTTCAGCTCTTGGTCTAGCTATAGAATCTTTACTTCTTTTACGAAGTTGAGCTACAGCTGACTCTTTTAACTGTCTTTGTTTTTTTACAAATTTTAAATCTTTTTCTAAGTTCATATTATTTCTTCTTTTTATGATACATCTGATAAAACATATTGTCACTATCTTCGGTTACAAACTCCGTATCTTCTGCATCCCAGTAAGTATTTTGGACTTTATAGTCAGGCCAACTGTTATCAGTAGTATAGCTATTAATGTGCCACAAAATACGATTATTAGGCTGAGCTGCATAATTACCGTTATCAAGCTCCAATATATGTGCACACTTATGTTCTTGAGGAATTTCAGAGTGTTCAGTATCCAATATGTTAACGTCTGGATGAGCCCAATCGATTGTAAATAAATATTTACCATGATAAAATTTTTTATCTAAACCAAGGTATTTACCCTTTACACCATCCAGCCAATCAAAACAAGTAACACTAGGCCAATAGCTAAAACTATTCCACAATTCCAATTCATGTACTTGCATATTCGGCACGTCGGATCTATCAAAATTTTTTTGATAAAATGCTGATATAGGTAAACGCCAGTAGCACGCACCATTTGGTAACATGATATTAAACAAGAGCGCACGCCCTGATATTGATGTGAGACCGAAGATAACACAGTCTTCGCTTTCTCCATGATGTTTTTTAAGGTCATAAAGATACTCCTTTCTAATTTTGCAGTATATTGGTGGAAGATTTGCGTTCAGATATGACATGTTTGTATTTTTCTCTCCAATAATTTTTTCTTTCTAATATTCTAATTTTATATTCTAATTTATCAATACCTAAAAGTTTTTTTAATATACTTAACATTTCCATCTTCTTCTTGCAGCACATATTCTCTTATCAGGAGTTTTACTACAACTAATATTGTGCATTTTCATCTGTCCTTTTGATCTTCTACAATAAGATGCTCTTCTCTTAGAAGCTTTGGATCCTTTTTTAACTTTTCCTGTTACTGCTGTTTTAAGTTTAGAACCAGGATTCATTCGTCTGTATGCACGAACCCCTGCAGAAGTCATACCTGCACCTGATTTAGTAGATCTAAAGTTTCTTTTATTCTTTGAAGGCATTCCACCTTTAGCGAAACCATCAATCTCTATACCTAGATCAGCATAGTAATCCATCTAAAACCTATACTGTTAATCCAGGTCCTGAATACTTATCTGTAAGCAAAGTATAAGCAGTTACTTTAGTTTTGGTTTTACAAAAAAGTCCTTTTGGAAAAAGAATTCCATCTTCAGGAAAGTTAAAATTAATAACATCTCCAGATGGTACATCAGCTTGAAACAAAGTTGCTCCAGAATTTGATGTAGTTGTAAGTTCCAAAGTTCCAGCTCCTGTGCCGTCAGATGCAACAATAATTCCTCTTAGTCTTATTGGTTGCTCTATAATAGCTGTGGCACCTGCCGCAGCGATAGATCTAGTTGCTTGTATATCACTTTTAAAACTCATGTGTTCTCCTAGTTCGTGGCTCCCGAAGGAGCCACTAATTAATTATTACGCAAATTGTTTGTAATTTATAATAAATGCAAAATTACCAACAGCAGATGCGGTTGTAGTTGTAGTGATCTGACAGAAAATACTTCTTGCAGCACCACTTACATTTGCTCTTGGAGATGCAGCTGGAGAAGCATCGCTTCCAGTCGTATCTAAAAGAGTTGTAGGGTAGTGAGCACCTGCAGGTACAGTTGTTCCAGCATCAAGAATTTGATCAGTGATAGCAGCAACTAATTGTGCCCCACCTGTAGCTGTTCCAACTTTAAAACCAATGTCACCTGATGCAACAGTTGGTGCAGATGTACAAACTATTTGAATTGAAGTTATTACTGAGTTGTCTGGTTGTGAAAATGTAACTTCGTTTGTTCCAGCAGTTGCTGCACAAGGTACGTTAGCAGTTCCTTGACCAATCATAAGAGTTCCTACATAGTTTCCAGATGAATCTATTTGGAAGTTATTTGTAAAAGCTCCAGTTGTTGAGTTTTTCGTTGCTCCAATAAAACCGTTTTCCGATCGTACCGGTCCCGAAAATGTAGTATTTGCCATAATATTCTCCTTTGTATAGCTTTGATTATGTCGTCTCTATACCGTCTGCCTAGTCAGTCGACATAATAGTTTTTTCTAGGTTGTTTAGATTATATATAAAAAAAGGGGCAGAGTAAACTCCGCCCCTTTTAGATTTGTTTCTTAACTACGAATTACGCAGCACCTGGAGATCCGAAGATTCCTCTAGGGTCAGAGAAGCCGAAGCTGTATCTTTCTCTAGCTTTGAATCTAACGTTTCCAGTGTCAAAATCACCTTCGATCGCAGTTTTAATTGGCGATCTTACAAAGTGTTTTAGACCATTAGGTGCATCTGTCATAATGAAGAATGCATCAGTGTCAGTTAAAAAGTGATTTACTCTGTAACCTTCTGGTATCATTCCCATGTTTGCCATAGCGTTGATATCGTTATCTGCAGTTCCAACTCTTTGAGGAGACTTCATGATTCTCTCAGCAGTAAATTGTAATTCTTTTGGAATCATCAATTTTCTACCTTGAAGAGCGATCTTAAGTCCTCTTTCGTCTACGAACGCTGCAATATCAATTAATGATTGCTCTAACGATGTTTCTGACAAGTCAGCAGCAACAGTTAATTCATTTCTGAATGTTCCACCGTTTGCAAGAGGATGATCAGTAGTCATAAGTGCTTTTCCGTCTCCTCCGTTTGCTGTGTCGAAACCATTGTTTAGAATGTTCGCCGCAGTGATTTGTTTAGATTGCGCCATTGATCTTGCAAGAGCTCTTGTGTATCTGCCAGCTAATCTGTCGTACAAGTTATCTTCGATAGCTTCCTCAGTTATAGCAAAACCTAATGCTACAGTGTTG